>ERZ894244.93-NODE-93-length-76817-cov-20.502592_pt1 | contig 76817 bp, 71 predicted proteins | sample MGYA00380299_ERZ894244 | MGnify/ENA primary metagenome ERZ894244 (study PRJEB32331, sample SAMN06328444) | human gut metagenome | biome: human gut microbiome; feature: stool | host: Homo sapiens | collected 2014-06-26 ... | reverse complement strand
TTCCTCTCCTGTCCTTCTTATTTTTTATCTTTTGCATCCATTCGGAAAATCTGTGTATAGAATATAAAAAATCCCCGGAACATGAAGGCAGATACGGATATCCGGTGTTCCCGACATACAGCTCTTCTGCCATATATCTGCGAGCCCCGTTTCTATCCTCTTTATCCTTCATGCTCTGGGGATCTTACATTTCAGTCCACTAATCTTCCAAACGATCACAGTATATCACAGTTCCGGAGGAATTGCTACTTTTTCCGTTTGAATTTTGTAATGCTCAATACCAGGTTATCTTTTCGATTCATGAAAATAACAGTCATCTTCACGTCCATATTCTTGTAAATACAATAGATTTGACTAATGGTATGCTCTATAACTGTGATATGCATAATTTCTATGCTATCAGAGACCATGTTAAATTTGTTCTACAATCATACCGTTTGTGGTATGGGGATCATCCGGCATGTCCGCCCTGCGGGCTGCTTTTATGAGCAAGTAGCTGACTATTGTCAGCGGATTGCGAATGTCCTTTTTCTGCATTCATGGTAAATCCCTCCATTTGTGACTTTTACTATGACCAATATCAGCCAAAAATTCGTAATCAGATTCGTAACGAAATGCCCATTTTTGTCTCGAATAGAGGTCATTTTTGTCTCGTTACGAATAAAAGTCACAAAATTCATATTTGCGGATAAAACAGTACTCGGAAATGCCTGATGATACCAGGCTCCGGTTCTGTCATATTTTTACTGTTTGTTCTTGTAACAGTCCCTATTATATCAAACATTTTTTTGAAAGTATATAGATGAAGGTAAGAAAAAAGTACAAATGTTCGATTCTTATTTGTACTTTTCTCTCTTACTACTATTCTATTTTTTATCATGCTGCGTTGAAATATTCCTCCAGGATTAAGTCTATTTCAATCACTTCTGAATAATCATAATATTGATTTTTCCGCTCTTTTGGAATAACTTCTTCAATAAATGGTTCCAATACATCCAGACAGTCTTCTATGATTTCCTGCGTATCTCCATAGACATCTACTGATATGATTTCCTTGGCATGTCCCAATAAATGCGAAACACCTTTTGAATTAAAGCTATTCTTCAGCAAAATAGTTGCATAGGTATTTCTCAACTGGTGAAAATGAATATCGGGCAAATCCAAGGATTTCAACAAGTCTTTATAGTATTTCTGATGAAAACCTTTACTCCTTGGATTCCCATATGTAGAACAACAAATATAATTCCAGTCCCGGAACTCTTTTGGTCTGCGTCTGCGGTTCTTCTCATAGGTTTTCCGTTCTTCCAGAATTGCTTCAAATACATAATCCGGTATTGGAAGTTCACGCACACCAGCAGGTGTTTTTGTTTTAATTTCCTGCTTTGTCAGCATCTTAAGTGCACAGTCTTCTGCTTTACTGTTTGGCTTCTTTCCCAACTGACGCTCTACTCTCAACGTCCTGTGAATGTAATCGACATCACTGTATTTCAGACCATTTATTTCACTTCTTCTGAGTCCCATCAATACCGCAAACAGAATTTTCATATGAATCGGTGTCGCCTGTTATTCGGGGACGCATAATATCTTCCAACCAGAAGATCATAAACTCCTCTACCCGGATTTTTCCATACACAATATAGGTTCCAGTATGTAGCTGTCCGATTACTTCATCACGAAATGCATTAGCTTCTCTTTTGGTTGTGAATCCCGCATGTTGCTGTGTCTTTGTACTTTCGTCTGCAAACGTCAGCAACACACGAAATCCTTATCCATTTTTGATTGTTGTCACCGAATAGACCTTATATTCTACATATTTCTTAAAGTCAAATGTCTTATGCATGGCTATCCCTCCGTTCCAGTTCGTTGTGGTACAAATGTATTATTTACAAACGCAATAATCTTATCCTGCTCGTCCATAATCTCACAATAATATTCGTAAGTCGTATGAACGGAACTATGACCTAACAGACCAGATATTTTAAACAATGGAACTCCAAGCTCAATTAAAATGGTCGCAAACGTATGTCTGAGTCCATGTACGGTAATATTTGGCAATCCATTTCTGTTACAGATTTTCGTAAGTGCCTGATTCATTGCCGTTAATGATCGGGGTTCGCCATTTTCCTGACAACATACATAATCAAAATTCTTGTATTCTATGCCTGGATCAGTTTTTCGCAATTCAATCAACTGCTGTCTGCGTTTTACTTCCCGCATCACCACTTTTGGCACTCTCAATATCCGGTAGCTGTTCTCAGTCTTTGGATTCCTTTTAATAACAGCATATTCCGTAACCGTAAATTCTTTTTCTTTCAGTTTCAGGTTTCCAACAAGCTGTCTGCTAATTCTGACGGTCTGTTTTTCAAAATCAAAATCCTGAAACTTCAATCCAAGGATTTCTCCTTTTCGTAATCCACAAAACAGTCCCAGTAAAATTTCCAGATACCAAGGATTCTTGCTCGCAGCTTCAAGAAAAACCTTCAATTTTTCTTTGCCTAATACCCTTACCTTTGGTTTTGCTCTCGGATATGGCTTTGTCTCAGGCATTGGATTATAGCTTATGAACTTATCTCCTGCTGCATCTTTCATGGCGATGCTCAAAAGCTCCCGCCCTTTATTTCCCGCTGAAGGACAGATTTTCGTGACACGTTCCAGTAGAGCATCTAAATACTCTACTGAAATGTATTTTAATTTGATATCCGCTTCCATACTCGGAAGAATCAGATTATATAATGTATATGCTCCAACCATTCTCGTGGTTGTCTCAATTCTCGGACTGAAAATATTTTCAAACCAGTATTCCAGATAATCCCCAAGCATCACATCTGTCTTTTGCATTTTTGCAATCTGGAGATTTCTCTGCTTCTTCTGGTATCTCTTTTCATATTCCCAGTAACTTTTCTCTGCTTCTTCCGGCGTTTCAAATCCACCTTTTTTCCCATATTTTGTCGTCAAATCGTCCTGCAGCTCTTTGGTTCTGTGATACCATGATTTTCCTTCAAAATAAGCCTGCAGTTCATCATCGTTAAAGATTCTGCCATGTCTTGCATAAATTTCATTTCTAGCATATCGTAATTCTTTTTTTGAAAATCCTTTTAAATCTGCTTTTGTAAGCTTTTTCGAGTCTGAATCCGGTATTATGTACTCATCATCGCTATCATCCTCCGTAGTCTCATCATCATTTGAAACCGATTCGTCTGTGCTATCGGCTTCATCCGTTACTGTTTCATCCTCTGTTGGTTCTTCTGTTTGCGGAGACTGTGTCTGGCTTTCTGAACCGCTATTCATTTGAGTTTCCGTTCCACTCCCCATAGCATCTTCTTCCGAAATATCTGTATTATTCTCAATCTTATGTTTTTCTGCATATTCATCAAATGCTTTACATATCATAACACTGGTAATAATACTAGTTTGTGGTACGTCATTAAAAGTTAATGCTCCCTGTGTAAACGTGTTGTCTTTTTCATTCAAAATAAATTGCAATCTAGCCTTTACTTTCTTTTCCCGATACATACAATATCCGGTAAACTCAACAACATCTTCTCCTGTATCCGCTTTAAAATACTTCCATGTCGGATCATCAAAGAATTCTGTAAATGCATCCCCATAACTGATATTAGGATAAAGAACCGGACATCCTGTTCTTACACTTACCACATGACTTTCATCAATGTCTTTCAAATTGGAAACCTGATCATCAATATCTTGTGCTAAATTTTTTGCCGTCTCCTCCGAACAAGCAGTCATAGAAAAACATAAAATTAAGCATATCATGCCAACAATTAATTTTTTCTTACCTAATTTCATAATCTGAAACCTCCTCAATAATAGCTATAATTAAACAATTTATCTTATCATCTCTTAACCAGTTTATACTTTTTATTATCAAATACCGGATCCGACTTTCGAACCGATTTTTTATCTGATCTTACAACAATATAATTTTTTCCTACTGTAATATAAAGTCTTGTATGTATTGCAAATTCTCCATTTGCATTAATATACTTAGTCGGGTCAGTGCGATATTTGTTTTTACCCCACTTATATAAAATCATATTATCTAATTCTCCTTTATACATATAGTCACTAATAACTAATGTTCCACATTTTTTCCCTTTCTTTGCTTTAGAAGAATTAACATTTGTCTTTATTTTGAATTTTACCGTACCAAACTTATATAAGCCTTTTACCTTATACTCTGTATTTTTAGTTTTCGTGTATTTCAAACACCAATCTTCAAATCCCATTGTTGTTTTTTTATTGCAGGATACCATTTTAAGAGTATTACCAGAAATACTTACTTTGAATTTTACATAGGAATCAAATTGATCACAATCTTTTGCTAAAAATGTATTGCCCGACAATTTATGCAGATTGAAAACATAACAATTCCCCCAATCTTTTCCACGAATTTGTATGTAGCCACATTCTTCACCTTTTTTTAATGCCTTCTTTTGGCTATTCTTGTACACCTTTACACTAAGTTCACCTTTTTTGTATTTGCCTGCATAATAATAATGGTTATTGTTTGCTTTTGAAGGAACTGGTACTAACACAAAAATTAGAGCTAGTGCAATTAATCCTCCTCGAAAATATTTCATAATCTGAATCCTCCTCATCATCAATTTTTATAATAAAAAAGTATAACTTCTTTCTTGTGAAATATCTTTGGAAAAATACAATATTTTTTTCGTTGGCAATAAAAAAAGTGCCCATTAATGGCACTTTGCAAAACAATATTTAACCATGCACTATACTATTTATTCCTAAATATATTAACCATCTTTACAAGAATTAAAACAATACATATATATACAAAAATATTTCTAATTAAATCAATTCCTAAAATTATAAATAACCCTGCCATGCCCATAGATAGAATAAATAGTCTCAGCCAAACAGTTTCTGCACATTTAATAACATAATAAAAAAAACAAACTATAACTAAACAAATGCAAACAATTGTTGCTACATGTTTTATATACACTCCAATTACAGGGTCAAAAAATCTAATGGCATTTCCAATATATCGAGCCATAATAAAAACAACAAGTCCCCCTATTGGAATATAACTAACAGTCGCTTCCATTTGTTTATGCTTAAAAAAAAGCAATAAATTAAAACAAATTACAACAATTAATAGAGAAACCAATAGATACTTAATCGAGATACTGCTTATATCAGATATTATGTATTTATATAATAGGTTTATTAGTCTATCAAACATTATTTTCTCCTCTTCAAATCCATTGATTCAATTCATATGAGCAGCACGATAAGCCGAGTTCTGTCGTTGAGTGACCATCTATCTGGACCTGCTGTTGCCAACAGGCTCTAGCGACCTACCCGAAAGCACGACGGGCCGCCGTATTGCTTCCTGTTCGGTCTTGCTTCGGATGGGGTTTACATATGCCCTCCCTGTTACCAGAGAGGCGGTGAGCTCTTACCTCGCCATTCCAACCTTACCACGGGCAAAGCCGTGGCGGTATATTTCTGTTGCACTAGCCTGGGAGTCGCCTCCACCGGACGTTATCCGGCATCCTGCCCTGTGAAGCTCGGACTTTCCTCACCCATTCCCTTTCGTCTGAATGGGCGCGGTCACTTGTGCTGCTCATAATGAAATTACCCTAATAATATACCACCACCGATAAATTCGCGCAAGATGGAATTCAGTGGAACATCATGTGGGTCAATTGGCAAGAAATAATCCAAAAACTTAAGCAGACGCTGTGCCTCCGCATATTCCGGACAATCCTTAGTCACCTGGAACAGTAACGGATCTGCATAAAGTTTCATAGCAGCCAGCTCATAAATCAGTGCCGAGTTAAACATCGCGTCTGCCTCTTCCTGATAAGGGAAAATATTCTGGCTCTCGCCGCGGCGGACGGAATCCCACATAGAAATGGTTTTCTGGGCTGTATTGCCACGGGTTCTTGCATCCCTGATAATTCGGCGCAAAAGTCTTCCTTCCGTCGTTGGAATCCGATTGTGATGGTCAATATTTAATGTCGTCAGTGCACTGATATAAATCTTGTATTTATCCTTTTTCGGGATGGAATATGTCAGTTTATCATTCAAGCCATGGATTCCCTCTATAACAAGGATATCCTCACTGCCAAGCTGCATAACCGGTTTATCGTATTCTCTCATACCGCTGATAAAATTATATGTTGGCAGCTGAACCGGTTTGCCGGCTAAAAGATTTGTCAAATCTTCATTAAACTGCTTCGTATCAATGGCACCAAGGCACTCATAGTCGTATTTTCCGTTGGCATCTCTTGGTGTATCTTCACGATTTACAAAATAATCGTCTAAACCAATCGGATGAGGTTTCAGACCAAGGGTGCGAAGCTGAGTCGACAAACGATAAGAAAATGTTGTTTTACCGGATGACGAAGGTCCTGCGATTGTCACGATACGGCAGCCGCGCTCCGCAATCTGCACCGCAATATCTCCAATCCGTTTTTCGTGCAGTGCCTCCTGTGTCAGCATCAACTCCTGAAAACCACCATTCACAATGATTTCATTTAACTCGCCAACTGTAGAAACCTGCATTTTTTCACTCCACTCATTTGCCATCTGCATCGTGTGGTACTGTTTTATGCTTGGTTTAAATTCAGGCATTGTAACAGGTGCCTCTTTTTTCGGAACCACAAAGACAAAACCATCTTCAAAAAGTTCCAGACGAAAATGAGTCAAAATACCGGTACTGTATGGCATGGCACCATAATAATAATCTGTAAAATCGCCCAAATGATATACCGTCATGCGTGAATTTCTGCGGTATTTTAACAGATTGCTCTTATCTGACATATGCTTTTTTTCAAACATCCGTCTGGCATCTCTGGTTCGCATCACAACTTTTTCAAAACGGATATCTTTTTTTACATCTTCACGCATCCGCTTTTCCAAACGGTTAAGCAGTTCCTTTGTCGGTTTTTCTTTTGAGTTTAAATGGCAGTAATAACCACTGTCTAAACAAAAATCAATCGTTATCCGGTCCTCTTCCTTAAATGCCTTTTCTTCCTGAATTGCCTTCAGCAAAAGCATTGACATACCACGTATGTAAGCACGCTTGCCATCACTGTCTTTTGTTGTACAAAAGGAAACCGTCGTTCCATCAATTACTTCGTGGTATAATTCCTGAATCACACCATCCACTTTTGCGACAATAATCGGAAACTCATATTCTTTTTCCACCTGCTTGCTTATATCAAACAGAGTAGTTCCTTCTTCACATGTTATTTTTTTATCTCTCCATGTGATTTCCATGGCAATTCCTCCCTTCCGTTAGGAAAACAAATTAGAATTTGTTTAAAATCCAGTTAAGCCCCGTAATCTCTTCTGTCAATTCTTCCACACGGGCACCGGCACCGGATGTCTTTTGCATATTTAATGTTTCCTGCAATTTCATTTTTTTATCTCGTTCATCCAGTAAAAACTTACGATAAGCGGTATCGCTCACTTCCGGCAAAAGCCGTCCGTATTCATACTCAGCCGGCTCATAAGGAGTTTTTTCTTCTCCTCTTACTGCACGCATCACAAGATACGGTTTTCCGGCATCCATACAAAACTTTTCCTTTTCAATAAAAAAGCCTATCTTATGAATCATCTTTCTGACTTCGCATAAATCGGACTGCGCCTGAATTACAAGCGTGGAAACCTCCTGCATAACTTCCGGCGACTGCTCAAGAATCCGGCAGACTAACATACCGCCCATACCGGCAATCAAAACAGTATCGACCTCTCCTTGATTTAACGCCTGCATGCCATCACTCAAACGGCAGTCAATGCAATCACTAAGATCTGCCTTTTCAATATTTTTCCTTGCATGAGAAAGTGGTCCCTCATTGATATCCATGGCAATAACTTTTTTACATGCTTTTTTTGAAGCAAGATAAAGAGAAACATAACCATGGTCACAGCCGACATCCGCCACTTTTGCTCCATCCGGTACAAGCGAAGCATTCATTGCCATGCGGGCAGACAATTCTATTGTATGCTGCATTAGTCCAAATAATCCTTTAATTTACGGCTGCGGCTCGGATGACGGAGTTTACGGAGTGCCTTCGCCTCAATTTGGCGGATACGCTCTCTTGTTACGTCAAATTCTTTGCCGACTTCTTCAAGTGTACGGGCACGTCCATCCTCTAAGCCAAAACGTAGACACAGAACTTTCTGCTCTCTCTCAGTTAACGTTCCAAGAACCTCCACAAGCTGCTCTTTCAAAAGCGTAAAGGCTGCTGCTTCTGCCGGCACCGGTACATTATCATCCTGAATAAAGTCACCCAGATGACTGTCTTCCTCTTCACCGATTGGTGTCTCAAGAGAAACCGGCTCCTGTGAAATCTTCTGAATCTCACGCACGCGCTCAACCGGAAGTCCCATCTTTTCCGCAATTTCTTCCGGATACGGCTCACGTCCCAATTCCTGCAAAAGCTGGCGCTGAACACGGATTAATTTATTAATTGTCTCCACCATATGAACCGGAATACGAATCGTTCTTGCCTGGTCGGCAATCGCTCTTGTAATCGCCTGACGAATCCACCAGGTAGCATAGGTACTGAATTTGTAACCTTTGCGGTAATCAAACTTTTCAACCGCTTTAATCAGTCCTAAGTTTCCCTCCTGAATCAAATCCAAAAACAGCATACCACGTCCGACATAACGTTTGGCGATGCTGACAACCAGACGCAGGTTTGCCTCTGCCAGACGTTTTTTTGCCTCCATATCACCGGCTTCCATTTTCATTGCCAGTTCTTTTTCCTCCTCGGCGGTCAAAAGCGGCACTTTACCGATTTCTTTCAGATACATACGAACCGGGTCCTCAATGCTGACACCATCCGGAACTGCCATTTCGATATTTTCCAGTTCTTCCTCGGTTGGCTCATCTTCAACATCCAGAATAATGTCATCCTCAGTGTCACTTTCCGGCACCATTGCAACAATTCCTTTATTTTCCAAATACTCGAAAACTTTTTCGGTCTTGTCATCATCAAGTTCCATTCCCTGGTCTGCGAACACCTTCTCAATTTCACTGAGTTCCAGTACATTTTCCTTTTTCTTGCCCAATTCAACAAGCTCACTCATAATTGTCAGCATTTTCTGCTGTTCGTCTACATTTGTATTTTCCTTATCCATCTTTTCCTCCATTTCTGTTGTCAAACAACGGCTCTTTTAAAATGAAATCTGTAATGTCTGCAACTTTCTTTTCTCTTCCATAAGAGTCTGTAGTTCTTTCATGTCCGTCACATGCCTGCTCCGGTATTCCAGACTGTACTTTTTGATACTGTGCACAACTTCATTCAGTGCTTTCTGCTGTTCGGTATCTTTACTGATTTCTTTTAATTCTTTATTAAAAATTCCGGCTACCAGAGACTGCTCCTCTTTGCTTTGGAATTTACTGATAATCATGGCCGGCTCTACTTTGCCGGTAGTTTCATACTGCTCATAAATCATCTGCGCCACTTCGTGATACGGCTCATCCACAAAATCTTCGGCGGATAAAATTCCTTTTGTCTTTTCAAACAAAACCGGGTCATTACTAAGCCATGTAAGAAATACACCTTGGCTTTTTGCAATGCCGTCTTCCTTTTGTCCTGCCGTTTTCACCATGCGCTCCTGCCGCCTCTTCTCATAATCAATGCCAACCATTCTGGCACTGTGATAGGCAACCAGTTTTTTGAAATCCTCGGTTCTTACGCTATATTCTCTGCAAAATGCCTCCATGTAATTCGTCCGCTCGATTTCATTATCAAAGGTTAAACATTTTTTTGCCACTTCATTCATAAATGACGTTTTGGATTCCGGATCATTCATGTCATATTCTTTCATCAGGTTGTCCACCTCATAAAAGAAACTCGATTTTGCCTGTTCAATCCTCTCCTTAAACGCCTCCGGCGAAAGACCTTTCATAAATTCATCCGGATCTTTATACGGACGCATATTAATTACCTTGACACGAATCCCCGCTTCTTTCAGCATCGGAATCGCACGCATCGCCGCTTTCACCCCGGCGCCGTCACTATCGTAGCACAGATATACCAAATCCGTATACCGCTTTAACAAACTACAGTGCTGACTCGTAAATGCCGTACCAAGGCTTGCTACCGCATTTGTGAATCCTGCCTGATGAAGTGCAATCACATCCATATAGCCCTCACAAATAATCATGCCTTCACCCTGCTTGCCGTGCACAAAATTTAACCCATACAGATTTCGGCTTTTATCAAAAACCATTGTTTCCGGCGAATTTAGGTACTTTGGTTTGGCATCCCCCATCACTCGGCCGCCAAAAGCAATTACGCGGTTATTCCTATCTAAAATAGGAAACATCACACGGTTCCAGAACTTATCATACACGCCACGCTTTTCATCATAAGTGAAAAGTCCGGTTTCTTTGAGAACCGAATCCGGATAGCCTTTGGATTTTACATACTGGTAAAGAGGACTTCCGCCTTTTCCTGCAAATCCAAGTCCAAACCGCACAATAGTCTCCGGCTTTAACTCACGTTTTGTCAGATATTCATAACCAATCTTTCCCTGCTCACTTTTCAAACAGGCAAAATAATAATTGGCTGCTAACTTGTTGACTTCCAGTATCGAATCCCGCAAATCCCGGCGTTTTCTGTCGTTTTCCGAATTACCTTTTTCCGGAAGTTCCATCCCTGCCTGCTCGGCAAGCCGCTCTAAAGCTTCCACAAACGTAAGGTTTTCATATTCCATTAAAAAAGTAAATACATTGCCACCGGCGCCACATCCAAAACAGTAATACATCTGCTTTGACGGGCTCACGGAAAAGGATGCTGTCTTTTCATTATGAAACGGACAAAGACCAACATAATTGCTGCCGGTCCGTTTCAGATTTACATAGGAAGAAATAATATCGACAACATCACTTCTTTGTCTCACTTCTTCCACAAAATCTTCTTCGTAATACATGCCCATCACTCCGTTACTTTTCTTCCCTACAACACAGACCATGTGCGAGGAATTGTCAAACTCTGGTATGTCGCTACCGCATACCGGTCGGTCATTCCTGCGATAAAATCACAGACCACACGCTCAACGGATGCCTCTCCGGATTTTAACATCTTGCCATATTCTTCCGGGAGTTTTTCCACATGGTCAATATAGTATTTATATAACTGGCCAATCATATACTCGGCTTTTCCCTCTTCCGCTTTTGCAACGGAATTGACATACACATTTTCAAACATAAAAGCACGGAGACCGGTCAGCGCTTCCCGCATTGTGTCCGATTGAATAATATCATTTTTATCCATGCTGTTACGAATCAAATCGTGTATCAGCGTATTGAGACGCTCTCTAAGAGTATTTCCCAAAATCTCGGTATATTCACGGGGAATATCCTCTTCTTTAATGACCTTTCCCCGGATTGCATCGTCAATATCTGAATTGACATACGCAATCTTATCACAGAGTCTCACAATTTTTCCTTCCAGTGTCGATGGATTTCCGGAAGTCGAATGATTCCGGATGCCATCCCTTACTTCAACCGTAAGATTTAATCCCTCGCCATCCTTTTCAAGGCACTCCACCACACGGACACTCTGCTCCTGATGACGAAATCCCTCGGAATATATTTCATTCAGAATCCGCTCACCGGCATGTCCAAACGGTGTGTGTCCCAAATCATGTCCAAGTGCGATTGCCTCCGTCAAATCTTCATTCAGACGAAGTGCTTTTGCAACCGTTCTCGCATTCTGCGACACTTCTAAAGTATGCGTCATTCGCGTCCGGTAATGGTCTCCTTCCGGTGCAAGAAATACCTGCGTTTTCCCCTTTAACCGCCGAAACGATTTGGAATGAAGAATCCGGTCACGGTCTCTTTGATAAACCGGACGCAGGTCACATTGCTCTTCGTATGTATCGCGCCCCTTAGACTCATCACTAAATGCCGCATAAGGACTTAGTATGTCATGTTCTCTTTTTTCTAAATTTTCACGTATTGTCATATCCACTCTTTCCTGCCTTTCGGGATTAAGCAAAAAACAACTACATTAAAAGAATTACAACATAAGGATATTATTTCCTTTTTTTCGTAAAAAGTTTTTGCAGATTTCTAAAAAATAGTGTATGCTAAAAGATAGATTTCGATTACATAAGGAGGTGCATCATGGCAAGAGGAGCAGGAAAAAACGGTTGGGCACTCTTTTTACTGATTTTAGCAGGTGTTGTTCTTGGCAGCTTTATCAGCCAGCTGACAAGCGGAGTTGCCGGCCTGTCGTGGCTGAATTTTGGAAAAAGTTTTGGATTAGCAAAACCACTTACCTTAAACTTAGGCGTATTGGTTCTGACTTTCGGACTGACAATCAAATTCACCATTGGCAGTATCATCGGAATTATTGTTGCCGCTATTATTTACCACTTTATCTAGGATTTTATCATTCCCGCTTTTTCAGATTGGTAAAAGGTACCATCTTTGCGTATCAAAATAATCTGAATCTGTGGGTGTTTTTTTTGAAAAGCAATTGCCTTTTCTTCTCCCATAACAGAAAGTGCGGTCGCATATGCATCCGCCATCGCCCCATTTTCCGCAATTACCGTAACCGATGCCAGATTATTATCTGCCGGCATACCGGTTCTTTTATCCATGATATGATGATACAGTTTTCCGTCTTTTTTGAAATTTCTCTGATAAATTCCACTGGTAATAACCGCCTTATCCTTTACCTTTACTGTGCCATAAATACTGCTTCCATCGGATGGGGCCGTAATTCCTACCGTGTATTCCGTGTCATCCGGTTTCATGCCGATTGTCTGCACATTTCCACCTAAGGAAAGAATACAGGAAGTAACTTTTTTCTCTTTGCAAAGATCAATAATTTTCTGGGACAGATAGCCTTTCGCCGCCGCTCCCAAATCAATTGCCATGCCGGATGGAATCCGCACCTGGTAATCCGAAAGAAGTTCTATCTTTTTATAATCAATCTTTTTTATAACAGCATCTCTTTCGGCTTTATCCGGCACACGATATTTCTCTGTCGTAAATCCCCATAACTTCACAAGCGGGTAAATTGAAATATCAAACAACCCATCCGTATCATTTCCATATTGAATACAAGCAGAAAGTAAGTCATATGTTTCCTTCGAAACTGTGACTTTTTTCCCGCCTGCAGCATTAATCTTTGAAATCTCACTGTCTGCTTTGGTAACGGATAAAGTTTTCTCTAACTGCTGAATTTCGGAAACAGCCGCTGTCATCGCCTGCTCTCCGTTTTCTCCGTAAAAAGTCAGATTCATAATCGTGTCCATGGCAAAAATTTCACGCTCTGTCTTCTTTTCCTCAGAAGCTGCACATCCAGGAAGAAGAATGATGACACACAAAAAAAGAGAAATCCATTGTTTCACTCGCATCGCATGTCCTCCTTTGCCTTTTTTGAAAAACGACAGCCACAAAAATCCTGCCGGTACAAATCGTATTCTCTTGACAGTTCAATACTTCTTTTATACCCATTTTTCTTCTTAAAATCCGATGGCAGATAGGGAACGCCGTAATTTTCAGAAAGTTCTTCTCCAATTTGCATTAATAAATCCGCATTTTTATGAGGGCTGATGGAAAGTGTCGTACAAAAATAATCGTACGTACCCTCTTTTGCGTATTTTGCGGTTTCCTCCAACCGAAGTCTGAAACACTTTGCGCATCTTGGCCCCCGCTCCGGATCATTTTCATGCCCTTTTGCCATTTTTTCAAAAAGTTCCGGTTCATAATCGGCATCGTGCATATGAATTTCTTTTCCAAAAGGAGCTGTCTGTAAAAAACGCTTTAACTCCTCTTTTCTTTTTTGATACTCACACGCTTCCGAAATATTCGGATTATAAAAAAATACCGTAATATCAAAAAAATCATGCAGGTATTCTAATACATAACTGCTGCATGGTGCACAGCAACAATGAAGAAATAATCGTTTTTTTTCTGAAAACGATGCCAATAATTCATCCAGTTCTTTCTGATAATTTCTGCGGTTCAAGGTCTCATTCTCCTTCCATTAAAGTTATGACGCCTGCTAAATTTCCCCGTCTGCCACCGGTTGCACGGTGGGAAAACAGCCAGTCGAAATGACAGCAGGTGCATACGCCACTCACCTCAATCTGTTCTTTCGGGATACCGGCTTCTTCTAATATAATTTCATTTACCCGCCATAAATCGAGCTGATATTTATGTGCCGGTTTCTCTTCTAAAATCTCCTGCCACTGCTCCTCTTTAAATTCTTTCTGAAAAGCAGCCGCAACATCTTCGCTCACTTCGTAGCAGTCTTTGCAAATCGATGGTCCGATTACCGCAAGGATATCTTTTGGATTGGAGCCAAATTCCTCTTCCATGCGGCGCACCGTTTTTTCTCCGATTCGCTTTACACTTCCCCGCCAGCCGGAATGACTTGCCCCAATTGCTTTTTTTACCGGGTCATAGAAAAACAACGGCACACAGTCCGCAAAAAAAGTCATCAAAACTACTTTTTTATCATTCGTAATCAATCCGTCGATGCCAATGATATCCGATTCTCTGACAACACCTTTGCCACAGTCTTTTTCATCAACGCGTAAAATTTTTGTCTCGTGTACCTGATTACTAAGCACCACATTTTCCACCGGATAACCGACGGCTTTTGCAAATCTTCTATGGTTTTCAAGCACGGCTTTCTCATCATCGCCTCTTGTAAAACTTAAATTCATAGTCGCACAGTCTCCCACACTGACACCGCCTAATTTCGTAGAAAAACCGTGTTTGATTCCTGCCTTCTCAAAAAGAGGGAACGTCAAATATACCACACCATTTTTTTCATTTTTTATCATTTTTTCGCACATATTTTCCTCCTGTCTGGTATACTTATAAGTGAAATTTGTAATGCTAATTTCATACATGGAAAGGAGATTTTTAATATGCCTTGTATTTATGCCCATAATTCCTTTGGCAAAGAAGTACAAAAAATGCTTCCCAAACCACTTAAAAATACCATTCGCCGACACCCTGCCGCTTTCCGTATCGGATTGCAGGGACCGGATTTTTTATTTTTTTATCATCCCTTATTAAAATGTAAAACCAACCAATTAGGCTATCACCAGCACAGTCATGCGTTCGATGCCTTTCTTGCTTACGAACTGCCCATCATCCGAAAACTTGGTACAGACTCTGCCGCCTATGCCTATTTGCTCGGCTATATCTGTCATTTTGTGCTAGACAGTGAATGTCATACCTATATCATTCCAAAATCTACGGAAGCCGGAAAAAATCATCTGGTAATGGAAAATGAGTTTGACCGGTTTCTGCTGAAAAAAGATGGTTACAATGCCATCTCTTATCCTATCTGGCACATGATACCAAACGATAAAGCCACTATCCATGCCATTTACGAAGTATACCGCCCATTTGCTCTATCAAAACATAAAATCAAACGAGCTCTTTCGGGCATGCGTTTTTATAAGAAGCTTCTAACCTGTGGCTGCTCTTTGAAACGGTTTGTGATTCGTCTGCTTATGAAAATCACATTCCACTACAAACAGCTTGAGGGACACATGATGACACTCTGTGCCAAATCCTACGCAAAACACACCAACGCCGTCCTCTTAAAACACTATAAAAAATCGATTTCTTTGGCAAATGAATTGATTTTGGATTTTCACAAAAGTGTGACGCAGGGAAAACCACTTCACAAGCGCTTTCACACGACACTCAAAAGTAACGAGCCGCTTGACTAATCCATCAAACCTAAATCCCTGCGGTACTGCCTCAAAAATTCATACACAAGCGTTCTCTTTTCATGCCAGAAACGCTTGCCGGGTGCTGTCACAAAATCCATCTGTTTCATATGACGGTAGGTATATTTTTCAAAATGCCTGCAAACCTCATTAAACGATGGATTTTCTTCTTTGGATGTAATCCACGAATCGAGTACAATTCCCATTGCCCCGGTATCATCTAACATATCCGCTTCCATCAGAACAACCAACTCCAGTGGCGTTGTTTTCTCATGCAAAAGCCGCTTATTTGGGTGTTCTAAAATCAAATAGCAGATAAAATCAATCTGCTCGGGCGTATACGGACGCCGTTCCAAATAATCTCTGCAAATAGCGGCACTTTCTTTGGCGTGTCCTTCATCTCCCTGCACGGCATATCCTACATCATGGAAAATTGTTGCAATCTTTAAGGATTCAACATCTAAACTGTCATCCTTTAACTCTCTCGTAATGCGGAGCATCCACTGATAAACCCGCAGTGTATGGGCGTATCGGTCATATTCAATTTTGTTCTTACTCTTATCGCCCTTTCTGCGGTCATAGCTGTAAAGCATTTCTTCCACATACTGGAACATCTTTCGATGCTGTTTCATGATTTGCTCCATTTCCAATGTATTTTTTCTGATTTTTCTTCCAAATCAGTATTATAGCACAGCTTTCCCCATTTGTGCAAAGAAATCAATACCAATGTTTGACAAAAGACCGATTTGTATGTTACAGTAGGCAATACGATTTATATAAGGAGTTTAGTATGAAAATTCAGTTATCCGAACATTTTACCTACCATAAATTATTACGTTTTGTCTTTCCTTCCATCGTCATGATGATTTTCACATCCATCTATGGCGTAGTGGATGGTCTTTTTGTGTCCAATTATGCCGGAAAGACAGCGTTTGCCGCAATCAACCTCATTATGCCGTTTATTATGGCACTCTCCGCCCTTGGTTTCATGGTCGGAACCGGCGGCAGTGCCATCGTAGCAAAAACTCTTGGTGAAGGCAGAGAAAAAGAAGCCAACCGGTATTTTTCCATGCTTATTTATCTGACGATTTTTGGCGGCATCATTTTAAGTATCCTTGGAATTTTACTTGCAAGACCGGTCAGCATCGCACTTGGCGCCTCCGGAGATCTTTTAGACTATTGTACTCTATATGGGCGCATTACGTTTTTATCGTTAACACCGTTTATGCTGCAAAATGTATTTCAGTGCTTTTTTGTCACGGCGGAAAAACCAAAACTTGGTTTACTCGTTGTTGTTCTTGCCGGTGTTACGAACATGGTGCTGGACTATCTGTTTATCGCCGTGTTTGGCATGGGGCTTGTCGGTGCCGCCATTGCAACCGTCTGTGGCGAATGTATCGGCGGCTTTGTACCATTAATTTATTTTGCTGCCAAAAATTCAAGTCCGTTTCGTTTAGGAAAAACCAAATGGTATCCTTTTATCTTGAAAAAGACTTGTACAAATGGCTCCTCGGAATTGATGACAAACTTATCCAGTTCTATCGTAAACACCTTATTCAATTTCCAGCTTATGCGCTTTGTCGGCGAAAACGGCATAGCTGCTTACGGAACGATTATGTATGTCAATTTTATTTTTGTTGCGATTTATTTTGGATATTCCATCGGCAGTGCCCCTATTGTCAGTTACCACTATGGCGCACAAAATCACAAAGAATTAAAGAATTTATTGAATAAAAGTCTGCGCTTTACCGGTATCTGTGGCATTTTCATGTTTATACTCGCCCAGTTGATTGCGACACCTCTTGCCCGCATTTTTGTTGGATATGATGCGGATTTATTTGAATTAACCAGACATGGCTTTCAAATTTACTGCACAACATTTCTTGTGTGTGGACTTAATATTTACGGCTCCTCATTTTTCACGGCCTTAAATAATGGGCTTTTATCAGCACTGATTTCTTTTTTGCGAACACTTGTATTCCAAATCAGCGCTGTCCTGATTCTGCCCATTTTCTTTGCGATTGACGGTATCTGGTCATCGGTTCTTTTAGCAGAGCTTCTCACCTTAATCGTTACCGCCATCTGCATCATTAAAATGCGCTCGCGCTATCATTATTTCTGATGTTCGGCAAAGATTTTATCTACCGCCTGCATCGCATTAAGAACGGTCTCATCCATTTTGTAGCAATAATGAGAACCGTTTCTGCCAATCGTATATAAATTTTTTATTCCATCAACAAAAGAAAGTAATTCTCCCTTCTTTTCGTAGCTGCCGGCATACGCCGGATAAGCTTTTGGAACATACTCTCTATGATAGCAGACTACTTCTCTGCCCGATTCAATAAATCCAATTTTTTTCAACTCGGACACAGCAATTTTCGCACACTCATCCTCCGATAAATTCCAGAAGTCGTCTCCTTCTTTGCAGAAAAATTCAAGCCCCAGCCATAACTCATTTTTCTTTTTCACAAGATACGGCGACCAGTTGTTATAGACCTGAATTCTGGCAAGTTTAATTTTCGGATCCTGCACATAAATCATACGCTCCGGAAAGTTTTCCATGGAAAATGCCCCATTCGACAATTCCGGCCACTTAATACACAGTCCCATAATCACACAGTCTCGGTATTTTAATCCGTTAGCAATCATCCGCAAAGAGATCGGAACACTTCCCGTCATATTGGCAAACAATGAACTTAACGGCATAGTTGAAATGACAACATCCGCCTCCTCAAATACTCTTTTTCCGTTTGATTTTATATAACTGATTTTTTTCAGCATATTATTATCTAAAACAAGTGAGTCTACCATTGCTCCCAATTCAATAATTCCACCTCTTTTTTTTATCTTCTCTGCAACCTCCTGCCACATTTGACCGGCTCCCAATTTGGGATAGAGAAAATATTCTGTCTGAACTCGATTTTCCCCATGCATTGTTCCCTGCTCACAGGAAAGATTTCTTAGAGACTCTCCCCAGCATTTTTCCATATAATCCTGCAGAAAGGTTTGATAAATAGTTTGTCCAAACCGATTTATGTAGTAGTCTTCTAATGTATGTTCTTTCCTCTTCATTATTTTACTTTTTATTAAGCCACATATACATTTTAAAGTATGAAAGCTGCCAACCTGATTTATGAATTTTCGGTCAAACAAAATCGGATGACTAACATAATTCCCCTTATAATACAGTTTTAGTTTTTGTTTTCTCTGAAACATACGCTTGATATAGTTTACTCCTCTTGAAGGCAAAAATTGGTTCCACCAATCCAAAACTTTTTCATTCACCATAAGAAAACGATGTCCTCCCAAGTCCATTCGATAATCTTGGAAGTCTACCGTTTTTGCTAATCCACCAATTTGATTTTTTTCCTCTAATACAAGCACCTGGCAGGAATCCGTCCGGTTTAGTATCTCATACGCCGCCGTAAGTCCTGCCGGGCCCGCCCCTATAACGATTACTTTTTTCATATAGTTTATTTTCTTTCTTTATGCAATATTTTGTCATAATTATATCACTATTAGATAACTATTTCAATGTTTTTTTATTTTTCCTAGCGAAATTATATAAAATATATAAAGATATTAAAAAGAGTAGTATGTGTGCGCTTGTGTCAAGGGTTTGTTGCCACTCCAATCAATCACTTTTGTGTTTTAGACAAGAGCACCACAGTTTCTATCCCGCGTGTCCACGGAAACATATCTACACATTTTGCCCTAACCGGCTGATATCCATATTCCAAAAACACTTCTAAATCTCTGGCAAGCGAAGTTGGCTTACAGGAAATATAAACAAATGAGGATAATCCATAATCTAAAATTTTACGAATTGCTTTTGGGTGGATGCCCTCTCTTGGCGGGTCTAAGACAATTGCGTCCGGTGCCTCCGTCAGTTCATCCAACACCGTCAATACATCTCCTGCTAAAAATGTGCAGTTGTCCAGTTGATTTTCTTTGGCATTTTCTGCCGCTGCATAAACTGCCTCTTCCACGATTTCAACGCCTGTTACCTCTTTTGCAACCGGTGCCAATACCTGCGCAATCGTTCCGGTTCCGCTATAAAGGTCATATACCTTTTTCCCGGTCAAATCACCAACATATTCTCTTGCCAGCGAATACAGTTTCTCTGCTCCGGCAGAATTTGTCTGAAAAAAGGAAAACGGCGTAATGCGAAAACGCAGCCCCAAAAGTTCATCATAAAAATAATCTTTTCCATATAAAATATCTACCGCATCTGCTTTCACCACATCCGAAAGACTATCGTTTGTCATATGCAGAATACCGGCAAACGTCCCTGTCGTCTCTAACGCAAGAAGCGTATCTTTGTATTTCTCAAGTAACTGTTTCCCTTCCGCAGAATTAATTTCTCCCTGAGAAGATGTCACAAGACAGATTAACATTTCCCCGGTTTTTAATCCCTTGCGAACAAGCAGGTGGCGAAGCACTCCCTCATGGCGCATTTTATGATAAAAGTCAATGCTTTTTCCACCCAGTTTCGCATTCCGGAAAAAGTCCTGCGTTGTCTTTAACACCTTGCGCAAATCCTCATCAATAATCTGGCAGTTAGGAACGGAAATAATATCATAAAAACTTCCTCGTTTATGAAGTCCCAAAGTAAGCGGACCATCCTTCACTTCATCCCCAAAAGAAAACTCCATTTTATTTCTGTATTCCCAGATTCTAGGACTTTCTACACATTCATCCAGTGGAAAATCCGGATACACAGCATCCAACAAAGCTTTTACCTGATTCAGTTTCAGCTTCTTCTGCTCCTCATACGGAAGCGTCTGGTATGAACAGCCGCCACATTCTGAAAAATGCGGACACGGCGGCACTGCTTTTTCAATCTCCGAAGGCACCAAAACTTCCGTCAGATTTCCCTCCGGTCTTTTCTTCTTCACTTTCTTTAATTGAAAACGCACTCTCTGCCCCGGCAGTGTATTTTTCACCTGTACATAGGCATCCTCATCCTCTACATAAACAATTCCTTTATTCGGAAACTTAAGAGATGTAACCATCCCCTCATAAAATTCATTCTTTTTCATAGTAACCCTTCCTCGTAAAATTTGCTATTGCCATAGTATAGCATAGATTTTTGGGAATGTCATTTTTTAATGTTTAATGGTTGTGGGGAATGTTTGATGGCACTCTTTTTCTGGGTTCCGTAATTTAAGAGAAAAGCATTTCTCCTAAATTACTGGAAGCCAAATAGACTGGCATCAAACAATTGTCACAGACCTTTGAACACTAAAAATCACATCCAACACTTGCTTGCACCAACCTCCCCATTTCTTTATTCGTTTTCTCCCTTTTTACAAAAGTGTGTCTAATGCATAAACTCTTATAATTATTCGCTTTTGCCACTTTTATACATTTTCTATTCATTTCTGGCTAATGGGTATTCATTTTTACACTAAGTTATCGTGTGATTTATTAGAATGGAATTTTTGAAAGGCTATCTCACTTGGGAGGTGAGGTAGCCTTTTCAATTTGCCACTGTATTTTTAATAACCAATTACATCTTTTGACACTTCATTAATTACTGATTGAGGTATCGTATCAATGCTTACTGTATAGACTTTGTTCATACGAGGATTATATATACCTAGATTCTTTATGCTCTTAAACTCTTTATGAATCGAGTGCATACCCATGATATAATATACCAACAACTGCAATGTGTATTTTGGCTTTGGCTCATCCTTTGACACTTTAAAATCCCATAATGTATCTTTTGTTAAATAGTCTCCATCACCAGTAGAAATAGTGTCTGTGTACCCGCCTTCAAATGTAAATCCATCTTTTGTTATGGGTCCATATTCTTTCCAAAAAGATAAACTGTGATTAATCATGGTTACAATGTTCTCAATCGTATCTTTATCTGGGTTAATTTCTTCTACTGGCTTATACCCTATTATGCCAGCTCTAAAACAAACATCGTATCCTACCAATTTGCAAGCATTTGTTATGGATTTTTTATCAAGTCCTTTTATATCTGCTAATAGACTTGTAGCGTTTTTCATTGACGATTGCTTTTTATTCCCTGTAAATAAATCCAAAGCCAAAGCCCCCTTCAAAGATATTGAAAAGGCTTCCTCTTTTTGGACACCCATCAAAAATCGAGTCATATAATCAACTGCAAGACCAACTAAACTTGCATGGATATTCTCATTCTCATTCAATGTAATTCCATCATCAAGTTGAGTTACCACAAGTTCTTTTTTGTTTATGTATCCACCACGGGGTTGTTTTATCATGCTAATTCGTTTGGTTACTGAATACATTAGTTTGTACCTCCAATATTCTCATTATGCATATTTTATAATATTTTAACACATGACAAGAGGATTGTGAATGATTTGCTATATTATATTCGATTATTTTCGTTCTTTGATGACTGATTCAATGATATCTATGTATTTCTGTGGTAGGTTGAATGCTTTGTAAAGTTCTTCATCAGTATATATGTGGTCAAACTTGCCTGTTGGAGGTGCTGGAACAAATCGGAAATAGTCATTTGTTAATATTCCAGTAAGTTTAGATATGTTGATTGCTACAAAGAATCGAGTAAATCTACAATTCAACCATGATACAAAACTTTCACATTCTGCTTTGTTGTCTGAACTGAACAAACACCCATATGCACCAGCGGGAATATATGACATTATTTTAGGCGTTCCAATAAATGTTGATTGCCCATTACTATTAAACATATTGGATATTCTACCAACTGCATCACTAGCTTTTCTTGCATCACTACCAGCACCACACAGCACAATCTGTGAATTTGTTATTACTTTATGTTTTTTGTTCTTATCAAAATTTTCAATGTCAATTCGTTTGTATGCCTCTATATAATCTACAATTTCCTGACCACAATTAATCAAGCTTTGCCTATTTTGTATATTTCTTGAAGTTATTCCATTATAATATGTTTGATGAAAGCTTATGTTAGATACTTCACATTTATCATGTACTTGCTTATCTAAAATAAAATATGTTAGTCCATCAACTTGGGATATTTTAAATATATCAAGAGCATCTGGATAAAATACTACGTTTGACATATGTGGCACTAATTTTTCTCTAAAGCCTTTGTAGTCTATGTTTTTGCTTGCACATCCACTATAGTCATCGGCGGCGGTTTGCCATTTTGCTGGTGTTATCATTACTGTATATTTGTTTGAAATTTTGTATCCCAAGTCTACAAAGTCTAAGTCCATTCCTTTGTTATATGGTGGGTTGCCGATGACTACATCAAATTTCATTTGTCCGAACTCCTTTTTCATGTAAACGCCTCATAGTCAGTATATAGAATACTTTTTGATTTTTTGAGAAAATAGACTTAACATTTTATACCAGTCCAAAAAGTTTAGCCTAAACTTTTTGGACAGTCAGGAGGGTTAAGTTTATGAAATCTCAAACATCACAAGTAGCACGCAGCTGTCGCATTCGTGAATGGGCTTCAATGGTTCAGGAATGCCGGAATCGTCCAAATGGCATGTCCGTAGACGAATGGTGTCAGGCAAATAACATCACCAAAGCGAGTTACTATTATCGCTTTGCACAAGTTAGAAAAGCCTGCCTTGATTCTATTCCAAGCAATGCCGTAAAACATGCAATTATTCCGGTTCCTACGGAACTGATGCATACGAAACCAGAGTCGACAGCAGTTGATTCAAATAGCACATTAATACAGGATTCCTTTCTTGATATATCTGGCAACGGTGTGACCATTCGTGTTACGGAGCAGACATCGAGCTCTCTTCTTAAAAAAGTGCTGGAGGTACTTGCCCATGTTGAATGATGCAACTTGTTTCAAACAAGTGTATATCGTCTGCGGATACACGGATTTGAGATCCGGAATAGATACTTTGGCTTCCATTGTGGATGCCAAGCCGGATAACAGTCCCTATGTACCAGATACCTTGTATCTGTTTTGTGGACGTAAGTCCGACAGAATCAAAGGCTTGGTTTGGGAAAAAGATGGATTTCTTCTTTTATACAAACGTCTGGAACAAGGTAAGTTCGTATGGCCAAGGAATGAATCTGAGGTGCAGGCAATCACCAGTCAGCAGTTTCGCTGGCTCATGGAAGGATTGACGATCACTCCTAAGAAGACCGTTCAAGAGGTTGCTCCACCCACTTACATGGCATAACGATTGTGCAATACGTAGAATTTTCAACGGTGATTTTGCCTTAAAAAACAGTGTAGCATTCATCATCTGTAAGGCCATTATCATGCATTGTGAGCGTATTACGTTGGTTTTATGCAGTTATAATTTATATCCATCATTTCAAAAGGGGCATATTTACAGTGCCTGAAAACGTAAAACAGAAGCTTGTACGTATAGGCAATATGACGAACTTTGAAATAAGTGATATTCGCTATTTTTGTTCATTTCTGCTATAATTAACCTTAGTAGAAAAGAGGTTTTTATGGCGATGGAATATGCAGAAGAACAACTGAATAACTTTGATAAGGCTACGCTTGTTCAACTGTTTCTTGTTCAGCAGTCACAGCTTCAGGATATTGACCGGAAGCTTCAGCTGTTATTGGAACAGGTCGCTGTATTGAACAACAACCGTTTTGGCAAATCTTCCGAGAAACTGGATACTGAGAATCAGATCTGCTTCATGGAAGTAGATGGCAACATCGTTTTCTTCAACGAAGCGGAAGCAGTTGCTTCGCTCAATGAATACGCTGATGAAGATGAAACCAAGCCAAGAGGCAGGAAAACCAAAGGCAAACGAGAAAAGGATATCCGGGGACTTCCTGTAAATCCGGTGGAACACAAGATGTCCGAAGAAGAACTCATTGCCGAGTTTGGCGAAGATGGCTGGTATGAACTTGAAGACGAAATCTACCGACGTTATAGTTTCACACCTATGAAAGTTGAAATAGAAGAACATCATGTAGGAGTCTACAAATCCAAGAAGGATAATCACTTCAAAAAAGCGGAGCATCCGGCATACCTGTTAAGAAACAGCTTAGTATCACCTTCGCTTCTTGCCGGCGTATGGAATGCCAAGTATGTAAATGCAACGCCACTCTATCGTCAGGAAAAGGAATTCCAGCGAATGGGGCTTGCCATTGATCGGGCAGATATGGCACACTGGACGATTTTGTGTGCAGAGAGATATCTCTCAATCTTTTATGATTATCTGCATCAGAAGCTTTATGACTATCATGTGCTTCAGGCAGATGAGACTCCGGTTCTGGTCTCGAAAGAAAACCGAACCGATGGGAACAAGCATTACATGTGGGTGTATCGTACCGGTAAGATGTATGCGGACAGACAGATCGTACTGTACGATTACCAGCCTTCGCGTAATGCAAGCCATCCAAGAGATTTCCTCAAGAAGTTCAAGGGAATCTGCGTAACCGATGGTTACCAGGTCTATCATACCATCAAAAAGGAACGTGAAAACTTGAAGATTGCCGGCTGCTGGGCACACGCAAGACGTCGCTTTGACGAAGCCGTGAAAGCATTGCCAAAGGATAAGAAAAAGTCTTCGCTGGCTTATCTGGCACTGAAGCAGATCCAGGCAATATATCGCGAGGACAATAAACTTGCAGATAAATCTGCAGAGGAACGTTTGAGACATCGTCAGCTGACAGTAAAGCCACTGGTTGATGCTTACTTTGCGTGGGCAAAACAGAACCAGCAGTCTGTCCCAGCCAAAAGTAAAACTGCCAACGGGCTTACCTACTCCTTAAACCAGGAAAAGTATCTTAGAACTTTCCTGGAAGATGGAGAAGTGCCAATGGATAACAATGCCGCAGAACAATCCATTCGTCCTTTCTGTGTTGGAAAGAAAAACTGGGTTATGATTGATACTGTTGCAGGAGCCGAGGCAAGTGCAATGATTTACAGCATTGCTGAAACTGCGAAAGCGAATAACCTCAAGCCTTACAATTATTTCAAGTATCTTCTGGAAGAAATCCCCCGGCACATGGATGACCATGGTGTGGATTTCTGTGAAAATCTGCTTCCCTGGTCAGACAAGCTGCCAGCGGAATGCAGAAAGTAACTTTAATGATATGCTGCTCTTTGGAGCGGTTGTTTATGTGGGTGTACCCACTATGGAGCGTTTACGATTAATTTGTCTAAAATCATCTTATTCATATTTATTCAATCCTTTCATTCATGATATATTGATTTTTTTGTGTCAAATACATTTTTCTATAAAAGTTGCTGCTATTCATCAGATCTTCATGTTTTCCCGAACACATTACACGTCCCTGATGCAAAACAACAATTCGGTCTGCAAATCTGGCAGAAGATAAACGATGTGTTATCAACACGAACGTTTTATTACGAGCTATCTCAGTAAATAACTCCAGCAATCGCTTCTCCTCTAACGGGTCAATTGCAGATGTGGGCTCATCTAATAGCATTATATTGGATTCTTTATATAGTCCTCTGGCAATTGCAAGTTTCTGCCACTGACCAATTGACAAATCCATCCCCCCAAATTTCCTTAACAAAATCATATCCAGTTGCTGCCCCAGATTATTGAGCCCAACCCGGCTTAATAAATCGCGATAAAAGGCATCGTCCTTCTCCTTCCCATACTCCCCTATCTGAATATTTTCTTTCACTGTCATATAATATTTTTGAAAATCCTGTAAAACAACCGAAAAAGATTGTTTTATGTTATCCACCTTTATCCTATTTACGTCGTCGCACACAACCTCCCCCTCCGACACAGGCAGGATACCAAATAGTATCTTTGCTAACGTTGTTTTCCCTGCCCCATTTGTTCCCACCAAGGCAATCGTTTCACCTTTTTTTATATTGAGCGAGATATCCTTAAGAACATAGCTGTCTTGTCCGGGATATCTATAGGACACATTACGTAGCTCAATTGCATTTTCTAATTGATAATTTTCGTTTTCCCTGTAATCTTTGTCCTGTAATAGAAAGATAACATAATTACAAACACTTGCAAATTCCTTCAAAACGCCAAAGGAAACCTCTGATATTAAACCATTCACATTGTCAAAAAGGGTATGCAGGGAAGTAAATATTGTCACAAAACTGGCAATCGAAATATTTGCCTGCATAACTTCATACAGCAAAAATACAATGATGCCACAATATCCAACAAGAGTGAATATTTGAGCAGTAAGACGTATACGGAAATTTCTATTTTCCATTTTTTTCTTTTTAACATTATATTTTTTCAACGAATCGACATATTTCTCTAAAAAAAATTCTGTCGCGCCCAAATATCTTGTCTCTTTTGCGTATTTTAAATCATACATACACTGTTCATAATGCTTACATAATCTTTGCAGCTCGATGGTATCTTTTTCCGTCTGCCGATAATTTTTTGTTTGAAGCATATGACCAAATAGCTGAGGTATAAATATCAATAAAAGAACAAGCATAAGGGAAATATGAATTCTGGCCAAGAATATACTGACCACGAAAAAATATGGAATTCTGGCAAATAAAATAACAAACAACATATTGATAAATCTTGTCGCATGCTTTGCACCATTTTCCGCATTACACACTTTTTCGACTTCTTCCTTCGACTCAAAAGTCAAACTGCCTAAATGTTTTACACTATCCTGCAGTCTTTTATAAAAAATTTTATCCATCATAAAGGAGTACTTTTCTATCTCGCTATTATGTAGGGCAATCAAAATGTATTCCAATATCACAGAGCCACCTAAAATCAACAAGCTTGCAACAATAGAGGAAAGTCTGAATTCATTGCTCTGCATGACCGCTTGTAGTTTTTCAAAGAAATTTTGTGTACATATGACTACCAAACCACTGGAAATTCCATGTAAAATTCCCAAAATAATTGTCATTAAAAAATGCAGAAAAAAATCATGGCATAATATTTTAATCAATTCCCATATTGTTTTTACACTGGATATTTTTTGGCTCATTGGTAATACCCCCTTTGCGTGTCATACATTTCGTAAAACAACCCTTCTTTTCTCATCAATTCATGAAAGTTCCCTGCTTCCTCCACTTGTCCTTCTGATATAACAACAATATTGTCGACAAATTTTATTGCCCCCAATCGATGAGTAATCAGAATTGCCAACTCATCCCCAATCAATTTATCAAAGTCTTTATAAAATTGAACTTCAACCAATGGGTCAAATGCCGAAACCGGCTCGTCCAAAATATAGGCAGAAGATTTACGTATCATGGTTCTGGCAAGTGCAATTTTTTGCCACTCACCCCCTGAAAGTTCATTATTATTATCCACTTTCCCCACTACCGTATTTTCATTTTCTGAATATCGCCTCATCATCCCCCCTAAATTCAATTTATCTATAATGTCTTCAAAATCACCTGATTTTGAATAAAAATCTCCAATACGGATGTTTTCCGATAATGACAGATTATATCTGGCAAAATCCTGATGCAAAACAGAAAAAAAGAACGCCTTTCTGCTGTGGAATAACTTCTCAGTTCTTTGCCATTGATATAAATATTCCCATCATAATTATCATATAGACCCAGCATTAATTTGACTATTGTTGTTTTTCCCTGACCGTTCTCCCCCACAATGGCATACTTGTTTTTCGTCTGAAACACATAAGAGAAATTCTTCAATACCTCTCGGTCCGTGTTGGGATATTTGAAGGACACATTTTCAAACACTATCTCTTCCACCTTCCTATAAGGAAATGTGGGCTTACTTAATAATTCTTCGTTTTCGTCCAGGTTTATAAATGTTTCAAAATCCTGCAAGTATTCTTTTTTCCTTGCCATTTCCCGAATTATCTGAGTAAATTCCGTTGTAATTGTGCCTAACAAAGTAAGTAAATTCGTTGAGATTGCCATAAAGGCACCGATGGAATCACCAGTATCAAGCAAAAACAGTGCCAAAATACCAATCATAGAAATTGTGATTATGCCGGAAAAAATACTGTACAAATTGACCTTCCAAAAATAGGAATAAAACCCCTTCAAATATTTTTGTGTCATTTTATCAAAACTTGTTTCCCATTTTGTTTGTATCCATTTTGAAAATCCAAAAACATTTCTCTCCAAATAAGATTCTTTACCCAGCAAAATGTCATTATAATAATCGATTTCTCTCTGAAAAAAAGAAACCTCTTTATCCATTTCATAAACACTTTCGCCATTTTTCTTAGCTAAGAGCAGCAATGGTACATTTAAAATAACAATCCCCAATGAACACAGGATGGAGTATTTAGCAACAATAACTACCGTACTGATTATGCGTATTATGACAGAGGCAAAGTTCATAGTAAGAAAGAACGTCTCCGCAAATTCTATCTCTGCATTATTTATAACTCTGCTAAACTGGTCATTTATATCTTTGTTTTCGATATCTGAATATTTTAATCTTGCCGCTTTATTCAAAAGCATGTAACGCAATCTTTCACTAAGACAAAAAATATGTTTTGTCATAAAAAATTCTTTTAGCTGATTTACTCCCCAGGAAAAAATCACGGAAAGAACAAGCAAAAACAGATTAAGTAATTCAATTTTCCCCTCTTGAATCGTCCAAATATCTTGTATTACAGAACTCAGAATCACGGTTTGCAACGCTGGCAAAAGTGATTCTGTCAAACATATAAAAGAGATAAAAACACTTGTATATGTGGAATAATAAAATGATATTTTACTCGTTTTAATTATTTTATACATAACTACCTACTCTCTTTCTAGTTTCTGGAATTGTTTTTATTGTTAAAACTATCTATAATACTCAAACAACATTTTAACTTATTTGTTTTACACATGTAATCAGGTGATATGCCCTTTCCCTCTATTCTCTCTTTACTTGGCAACAACATTTCATGAGTGCTGATTTTTAAACTTGTGCCATCTGCAAACTCATAACATTCTTGCATTAACCCCTTACCATGTGTTTTTTCACCTACTAAAATAGCATTATTACAATATTTTAATGCACTAACTAACAGTTCAGCTGCACTAGCTGTATTTTTATTTATAAGCACAAAGAAAACAACTTACTTTTATACACTCTTCAACCACTCCTCCCATATTTGGTCCTATGTCAAGATTTAGTACAAGTTAAAATGAGAAATTTCTCCCATTTTAACCTGCCAAAAGCTCAGCCTTAGTATGTGACTTCTTGTATACTCGTTCAAATTCATCCGGCGACATGTAATCGCAATGGCTATGAATTCGTTTCGTGTTGTAAAAAGCTTCCCGATATTCAAAAATCAAACGGTATGCTTGCTTGTAATCGCGAATTTTAAAGCGATTGAGCCATTCACGTTTGATAATGGAATGGAAGGATTCAATGCATGCATTATCCCATGGAAATGCTTTTTTCGAGTAGCTGCGCCGCATGTTTTCCGTTGCTTTTTTATATTCCTTTGCAACATACTGACTACCACGATCTGAATGAATGATTAATGGCTGGTCAATAATTCGGCGAGCTTTGGCTTTATTGATTGTATCAATCACGCAAGATACCTCCAGTGTTTCGGAAAGTGTCCAGGCTATGATTTTTCTGGAAAATAAATCCATGATACTGGTCAGATAGACAAATCCGTCTATTGTCCAGATGTAGGTAATATCCGAACACCAGACTGCATTCGGACGATCAGGATTAAACTGCTCATCAAGGATATTTTGTAATTCAGTGCTGAAATTAGAATCTTTTGTGGTGATTGTCCATGGTTTGCTCCACTGAGCACGGATTCCCATTTGACGCATGTATGCACCAACGGTTCTTTCCGAAATGACTTCACCGGTTTTACGCAGTTCTACAGCGATTTTTGGAGCACCATAGTTCTGCTTGGAATCATCATAAATATCCTGTATTTTTGTTTTTATGGCCTTACGGCGTTTTTCTGTATCAGAAGGCACGCGGTGGAGCCATGCATGATATCCTGAGCGAGAGACACCTAAAAATTTCAACATTCCGGAGACGGAAACCCGGCGTCCGGCCTTTTTGGCAGTTTCCGTCTTCGCTGATACTTCGAGATAAATGGCTTCCGTCATTTTCCCAGAATGTTGATTGCTTTTTTTAATACATCAAGTGCATCTTGGGCATCACGCAATTCACGTTTGAGACGAGCAATTTCCTTTTGCTCATCGGATGCGTAATTTCCGGAACCACGGACAAGAATATCGCCGGATTCTCGGAAGTCTTTCAGCCACTTAGTTAATGTGCTGTAGCCGATGCCAAGATTCTCTGCACATCCACGTACACCAAGATCTTTATGATCTTCATAGTACTGGATTGCATCAAGTTTAAACTGTTTGTCATGTTGTTTTGCCATATGAGATCCTCCTTCAGCATGTATCTATTATACCATGCTTATATGTATTTGGAATTTCTCATTTTGGCTTGTACTATTTATATTCTAGCACCAATTGTCACATAAATCTATTATTATATATCTCCCCCTATACATATTATATTTCTGATAATTTTCTTGAACAATTTCGTACGTTCCATTTGAGAACTCACTTACTTTCATGTAAAAAATATTTTCAGAAATTCTTTTCGATATTATACCATTAGTTGTAGTTTGAATCTCAGTTAATATGTAAGTGCCTCTCTTACTACCATCATACAATTCTAAACAGATTCTGCCACTTTCTTTTTTACTATATAAAGCATATTCTAATTCTCCAACATTGCTATACTCTTCTCCATTTACCTTACACACTTGATCCCCCAGTTTCACCCCCTTCCTTGCTGCTTCGCTCCCTGGAATAATCTCTGAAATATAAATTCCGTTTTCTCTAGCATCTCTAAATAAAATTCCATATTTTGTTTCATAATGTAATCCCCATTCATAATTTCCGCTACAATTTCCAACCATATAATCTGCATAAGGATCATTATATTTCGTTATAAATCCCAAAATCATCATATCAATTAATTCCTCTTCCTTGTATTTTCCTCCCCATAAACTTTTGCTTATTATTAAATTAATTACCAGCGCAATCTTTTTATATTTTTCAAAAAAGCTATACAGGTAATCATAATCGATTTTTTCCTTTTCCATCATTTCAATCCCCATATTCTTCATAATTTGACAATATTTTTCTAATAGATCTAATAGTTTTCGCCATTTTTTCCTTATCCTCTATTGTAAAGTAAACGCTCCATAGTGAGTATCTTGACAAAAAAGTACCTCATCGCTTCGAGGCAGGTTTTGGTTTGCGGCAATGATCCGGCAGTTTTTCTGACCAAGGCAATAGATCTTCCAGAAAATTCAGATCCTTGTCATCCATATGATTTGGGATTTCTGACAGCAAATATTCAAAATAATCGTATGGTTTAAGATTGTTTGCCTTTGCTGTTTCTGCAATGCTGTAAATGATAGCGCTTGATTCTGCTCCGGCGATGGTATCGATCATCACCCAGTTCTTTTTGCCAATGCAGAAACCGCGGATGGACTGTTCTGCTGCATTATTATCTATCGGTACTTCGCCGTCTTCCAAAAAGACGCGCAGATATTTTTCCTGATTGATACAATAGGATAACCCTTTATGCGTTTTTCCTTTTGCCGGAACTTTAGGCAGATTTTCTTTTACCCACGCAAAATAACCATCTACCATTGGCTTGATGATAACCTGGCGATGTTTCAGTCGTTTTGCGGCAGATTCCTCTGCAAACTTCTTTTCCTCGCGGTAGATCGCTTGGATCTGTTTTAGTGCCAGATAGGCGAGCGAATCGTTACGTCTGGCTTTGGGCAGGGCTTTTAGTGCTTCGTCAAAGTAGCGTCTGGAATGAGCCCAGCATCCTGCGATGGTCAGATCTTCCCGTTCTGCTTCCAGTGTGTGGTAAACCTGATATCCGTCCGTCACACAGATTCCACGGAAGTCTTTTAAAAACTTCTTCGGATGCGATAGATTTCGCGATGGCTGGTAATCATATAGGATGATCGGTCTATCCTCATACATTTTTCCGGTCCGATAGACCCACATGAAGTGTTTGGAGCCTTCCGTTCTGTTTTCCTTCGTAACACGGACCGGTGTTTCATCTGCCTGCAGGACATGATACTCGTATAGTTTTTTATGCATACAGTCATAGATCAACGACAGATATCTTTCCGTACAAAGTATCGTCCAGTGTGCCATCTCACGGCGGCTGATCTCCAGACCATAACGGGCAAACTCCCGCTCCTGGCGATACAATGGAACAGCATTTACATACTTGGCATTCAATATCCCTGCTAACAGCGAAGGGGAGACCAGACTGTTGCGGAGCAGATACGCCGGATGGTCTGCCTTTTTGAAATGATTGTCCTTTTTGGATCTGTAAACCCCTACGTGGTGTTCCTCGAGCTCGATCTTGGCAGGCGTGAAACGGTATCGGTTGTAAATCTCATCTTTTAACTGATACCAGCCGTTGTCTCCGAACTCCAGGACAAGTTCCTCTTCCGTCATTTTATGGGAGATCTCCACGGTCGGCAGGTCCGCAAGAACGAGAGAACGTTTCCCTTTGACTTTTGGGGATCTTGGTTTTACGGGTTCATTTTCGTCATACTCCGTGATCGCCGCAACGGCTTCCGCTTCATTGAAAAATACAAGTTTGCCGTCTACTTCCATAAATGCGATCTGGTTATCCGGAGCCATTTTTTCAGACGACCTGCCAAAACGTTTGCTGTTTGCCACGGCAAGCTGTTCTAACACAAGCTGGAGTTTTGAATCGATGTTTTCAAGCTGCTCCTGCGTAGCCAGAAACAACTGCACAAGTGTTGCTTTATCAAATTTATTCAGTTGTTCTTCCGTGTATTTCATTGCCATAGCAGATCATCCTTTTTAAGGACTATTATAGCAGATCCCTCACGATTTTGCGAATCCTTTTTTTTGCCTTTTTCGTCATTTTGCCTATGGATGTATCGCTTTAAAATGCACCGGAGAGGCACCGCTTTAAGACACCCCCAAAAAGGAAGAAACCGGGGTTTTGTATCACAGATGTGTCGAGAACCATGTCAGAAAGCGGATTATCGTGCCTGTTTTCCCAGTCATTCGCAGAAAGAGCGAGATAGAAAACACAGGGAAAATTTCTCTGTTTTGCACAAAAAGATCAGGCAAAAAACTCAGGCTGTGTTACGTTTCTTACGGCTTTTTTTGGGGTGATCGTCAGTCCTTCCATCAGCCAGCGGAACTGCTGCTGTGTTAATCCGCGGACTTCGGATTCTGTTCGCGGCCATTGAAAACTGCCTGCTTCAAGACGTTTATACAAAAGAAGATAGCCGTCATTTTCCCAGAGCAGTCCTTTGATACGGTCTGTTTTGCGTCCGCAGAAAAGATATATCGTATCCGGCTCGAAACAATGATCACCAAGATGGCTTTGAACCAGAGCCGCCAACCGGTCAATCCCGGATCTTAAGTCGGTGTACCCTGTCACAATATAAACCTGTTTAAAACAGGAAGCGTCATTTAACATCGGCAACCACCCGCAACACTTTTTTCAGCAATTCATCAGAAGTAGATTCTGTTATGTGAAGTGTAATTCCGGTTATGATCATTTCTAATGATGAATCGGATGACAGTGTTTCTTTCTTTAACTGCTCCATCTGCACAGGAACAATGCTTTGATGTACCGGCTCTTTCTGCATTTGATCCAGACAGGCTTTGCGGACTTGCGAAAGCCTGTAATAATAATTCGCCTTAGAGATATCATGTGTATGGCACCATTCATCGACCGACATTCCATTGGGACGCGACTGGCAGTCACGTATCTGGTCGGCCCATTCCATCAGCCGGTACTGGCGTGCCACTGTAGCTGTTTCTATTTCCATAGTCGTTTCCTCCATTGCAGTCCAAAAAGTCAAAAACTAAACTTTTTAGACAGATTGCTTTGTTGTTGAGACTATTGTTGCACAAAAATAGAGGGATGACAATGTACGGACTATGGAGCGGTTACGTTGAGGTGTTGGAGTATCTCCATAAGTCTGTCTTAATTTTTCAAAAAGTGCCTTTTGTTCTTCTGGTGATAAACCACTTAAAATTTGTTGTAGTTCTTCATTTGTGAGTGCCATAGTATGAACCTCCATGTAAAAATAAAATTCATACTCTCTAATGCACCCTATGAATATAAAAAGGCTTCCCAGATTATCTGAAAAGCCTCATTGGTTTGTATTTGAATTTGGACTACTTGATTTTCTAATTGCATACGCAATTCGTGAAATGTATAATTATACTGTTGAAACATCAGACACACAAATGTAAATAGGGACTTCGTTTTAAATTGTTTTCACAGCATCTCCAAATGGGGAACTGTAGTTTCACCATGAGGGATTTTGAACACCGTCGGTGCGTAGAGGGCGTGGTATGCCCTCATGCACCGTTACGTGTGTTCACTTAAGCGAAAGCGGTACCGAATGGGAAACTACAGTTCCCTATTTGGGCATGATATGAAAACAATTTATCAGTTGATTTACTCGCCAAAATCCGCTATACTTAAACTTAAATGACATTAGGAAAGAGGTACCGGAATGGATAACGCAACCGAAGAAAGCATTATGGATATCATCGGAAAACTGAAAAAGATTGATTACATAAATCCGGAAGACATCCCTAATATTGATTTATACATGGATCAGGTTACGACATTTATGGACGAACATCTTGCTGCGTGTAAGCGTCTGGATGACGATAAAATACTTACAAAAACCATGATTAACAACTACACAAAAAACGATTTTCTTCCACCACCGGTCAAGAAGAAATATTCCAAAGAACATATGTATCTTCTGATTTTTATTTATTATTTTAAAAATGTATTATCAATCAATGATACGCAGAAAATCTTCCGCCCGCTGACGGATATGTTCTATAACAATAAATCAAGGGATATTTCACTGGAAGAAATCTACCGCGTCATTTTTGAGATGGAGCGCATACAGACAGATAATCTTACCAAAGACATTTTGAGACGATTTAAGTATTCACAAAATCTGTTTCCGGATGTTAAGGATGAAGACGAAGCAGACTTTCTCTCCCGTTTCGCTTTTATCTGCCTGCTCAGTTTTGATGCTTACCTCAAAAAACAGTTAGTGGAGCGTTTAATTGACGAAACTCTTTCCGATGAAGCGAAGCAGAAAAAAGACAAATAAATTACGGATAGAATTGAGGTTACTATGAACGAATTACTTGCAGGATTAAATGACAAACAAAAAGAAGCGGTTCTCCACTTTGAGGGACCGCTCCTTATTTTAGCGGGTGCAGGCTCCGGAAAAACCCGTGTTCTCACCCATCGAATTGCATATTTAATTGAGGAACATCAAGTACCGCCCTACCACATTCTTGCCCTTACCTTTACAAATAAAGCGGCAAACGAAATGCGCGAGCGTGTGAATAACATTATTGAATATGGTGCCGGCAGTATCTGGGTGAGCACCTTCCACTCTACCTGTGTTCGTATTTTAAGACGATTTATCGACCATTTGGGTTATGATAACGCCTTTACGATATATGATAGCGATGACCAGAAATCACTGATGAAAGATATTTGCAAACAATTAAATATTGATACAAAAAAATATAAAGAACGCACTTTCTTAAATGCTATTTCCTCGGCAAAGGACGAGTTAAAAACACCGGAGCAGTATGCTGACGAAGTAGCAAAAGAATACAACAAAAAGATTTTTGGACGGGTTTATAAAGAATACCAAAAGCGTCTAAAACAAAATAATGCTTTGGATTTTGACGATTTAATTATGCTTACTGTGCAATTATTCCAGCAGAATGCGGAAATACTAAACCATTATCAGGAGCGTTTTCCATTTATTCTGGTGGATGAGTATCAGGATACAAACACCGCACAGTTTACATTATTAAGTTTGCTGGCATCCCGCTACCAGAACCTTTGCGTGGTTGGTGACGATGACCAGTCGATTTACCGGTTCCGCGGTGCAAATATTCACAATATTTTGAATTTTGAAAAAATCTTTCCGGCAACGAAAGTTATACGATTGGAGCAGAACTACCGCTCTACTAAAAATATTCTTGCGGCTGCCAGCGGAGTAATTAAACATAACTCCATGCGTAAAGAAAAAACGCTTTGGACAACGGCTGAGGCCGGTGCTCCGATTTCCTATGGGCGCTACGATAATGAATATGAAGAGGCTCAGGGCATTGCCGCTGACATTCACCGTCAGGTAAAGGATGGCATGTCCTACAACGACTTTGCTATTTTATACCGTACCAATGCACAATCCCGTGTATTTGAGGAAAAACTTATTTATGAAGGAATCCCTTACCGGATTATCGGTGCTGTCAACTTTTATGCCAGAAAGGAAATTAAAGATATCCTCTGTTACCTGAAAACAATTAATAACAGTGCAGACGATATCGCAATTAAACGAATTATCAATATTCCAAGACGAGGCATCGGACAAACAACCATCGGACGTATTTCAGATTATGCTTTTTCGCAGGAAATGCCATTTTATGAGGCACTTCGCCGCGTGGACGAAATTCCGGGATGCACCCGCGCCAGTGCAAAAATTCATTCCTTTGTCAGCCTGATTGATCATTTTCGCATGAAATTACGCGGCGAAATGTATTCGCTTGAGGATATGACTCAGGAACTTTTGGATGTAACCGGTTATGTCCGTGAATTAGAGGCAGAAAACACCGATGAGGCAAATGGCCGCATCGAAAATATTGAATCTCTGATGAATAAGATTGTTCAATATGAAGAAGATAATAATGGTGGCACGTTAAACGACTTATTGGAAGACATCGCTCTTGTATCAGACATTGACACGGTATCCGATGACGCTGAGCAGGTGCTTTTGATGACACTCCACAGTGCTAAAGGACTGGAATTTCCAAACGTTTATATTTGCGGTATGGAAGAAACAATCTTCCCAGGGGCTTCCGCCGTATTTGGCGATGACCCATCCGAGCTGGAAGAAGAACGCAGACTCTGCTACGTGGGAATTACCCGTGCCATGAAAAAGCTGACGCTTACCAGCGCAAATCAGCGCATGCGTAACGGTGAAATGAATTTCAACCGCCCATCACGCTTTATTAACGAGATTCCGCGCCACTTGGTGAAACAGACCTATGGCGCAGTCCTTAAACCGGAGACCGAAAGTAAACCAACAGAATTTTCGAGGACAAAAGCTTCTCTTTATACCAAGGACCGCAAAAATCCATTTGCCAATAACCCTTACATCCAAAAGGGAATGGGAAGTGCTTCACCTGCCGGTGCTCCGGATTATCAAGTTGGCGACCGGGTGTCACACACGAAATTTGGGCAGGGCATTGTCCGCTCCCTCACAAAACTAACAAACGACTATGAGGTTGTCATTGAATTTGATGGATTTGGACAGAGAAAGCTCCGCTCTTCGTTTGCCAAACTGACAAAATTGTAATTTGATAAAAAAAGTATAGTATTCCATAACTATTCGTGTTACAATATGGTTAAAGAATCTTTTTGAGAAAGGATGGTTTTTATTATGTCAGGAAAATTTGAGGAAATGATAAACAACGCTAAAATTACTGAGTTGTTAAACAAGAAAAAAGCAGAGGAAGAAAATAAAAGTTTTGTTCTTTGGATTTTGGCTATTATCGGTGCAGTTGCTGCTGTAGCTGCTATCGCATTTGCTGTATACCGTTATATGAATCCAAAGTACGCTGATTTTGATGGTGACTTTGATTATGACGAGTTTGAGGATGATTTCGAAGATGACGACATTGATGATAATGACGTTTATGTAAAGAAGACAAACTAGTTTTTATTCTCCTTTCACCCCAAAAGAACCGCCTGTACCGGACATACCGGTGCAGGCGGTTCTTTTCATTTTTTTTTTCTTCTATTATCCTAATTCCGGAACTTTTTTTGAAATTGCAACTGCTAATGCTCCCGGTCCGATATGACACGAAACACTTAAGGAAAGCGGGTCAACAAAATCCACCTCATGTCCCGGGAATTCTGTCTCTAATTCTTTACGAAACGCCTGTGCCTCGGTATCATCTGCCGTATAAGCAACATGCATGTAAAAATTATCCCCATCCGGATCATGGAAACGTTCTTCAAAGTCATGGCGAATTGCCTTAATCATTGTGCTTTTTGCCGCCTTCAAAGTTTTCACTTTTGCATAAGCATCTAACTTTTCTCCCTGAATCTGCAAAACCGGTTTGATTCTTAATACGGTTCCGATAGCTGCAGCCGCCGGTGTAATTCGTCCACCTTTTTTCAGATAAGAAAGCGTGTCCACCATGATATAAATACTGGACTCAAATTTCTCACGAAGCAAAATCTCCTGAATCTGTTTGCCGTCATAACCATTCTGTGCCAGTTCAATGGCATCCATTACGGAGCGTCTCTGTGTAACCGAAATTCTCTGGTTATCTACAACAAAAACTTTATTTTCATACTTTTCTTCATAAGAAAGCATCATGGCAGTTCCGCAAGAGCTGCTCAATCCACTCGACATCGGAATGTAAACGATTTCATCATAACACTCTAACACACTGTCCCACAGTTTCATTAATGTATCCGGTGCCGGCTGTGATGTCATTACATCTGCGCCCTGCGCCAGATATCCATAAAACTCATCCTGACTCATGCTAATATCTTCATAAAATGTATCACCATTTACAAAAAAAGGCATTGGCACAACGTGAATGCCAAGCTTCTTTGCTTCTGACTGAGTAATCCCACTATTACTATCTGTAATTACCGCAACTTTTTTCATCTATGCAATCCCCTTTCAAAAGATACGTTACATCATATCATTCTACTATTAAACTTCGTTTTTGTCAAACAACCGGTATTTCTTTACTATTCTTTCAATCCTAAGAAGAACGGGTTTATACAGACAGAACAAAAATCCGGCAGTCGCTGCTCCAAACAACAGGTTAAAAGGAAGTCCTGACAAATACACAAAGCAAACCACCGATAAGGAAAGCTGCTGTGAAGTAAAAAAGATGGTATTTAAATCAACAATAGCCCCGTAGATGATAACGACAGCCAAAAAGCCATAGAGTGCTACAAGCCATCGCTTACTCTCCCGTCCGTAGAAAAATACGCCGGCAAAAAATCCTACCAGACCAAGTGCCACCATTTGAAACGGGGTCCATGAGCCCTGACCAAAATAAAAATTAGAAACAAAAGCACTTAATGCCCCTGTCACAAAACCTACTTCACCTCCAAAACTCACACCCGCTAAAATTACGACAGCCGCGATTGGCTTTATCTGCGGCAAAAAGAAAAATGCAATTCTTCCGGCAATTGCAAGTGCGCAAAGCGACGCAATCATCGTAAGCAGCATAACACCCGGCCGTTCTTTTTCAAAGTGAGCAAAAAAGCCAAACAAAGCAATAAGTAAAACCGCCATACTCACAAGGTAATAATTTTCTCCCTTTAACACAATGATTTCATAAAAAAGCAATCCAAAGGCAAGTATGCCAAGGATACTATTGCGAATTTTTTCTTTTTGCATATTTCTTCACATCCTCAATGGTTATTATGTGTGGATTTACCCGTCTGGTCACCCGGTTCATCCCTGTCGTGTAAAACTGGTTTTCTTCCATAAATTCTCTCACCGGACACTGCACAATGATTTCGCCCTGATACAAAAGTGAAATTTCGTCAGCGTACTTGGCTATAAATTCCATATCATGCGACACCATCACAATTGATTTTCCCTTTTTTGTCCACTCTTTTAAAAGCTCACCAAATATCTTCTTTGATTTTGCATCCATTCCTTTGGTCGGCTCATCTAAAAAATAATAATCTGCCTCTTTTCCGAGTGCAACACAAAGCGCAAGCCGCTGTTTTTCTCCACCGGACAAATCCTGTGGATTCCTTTTTTTTAGTTCATCCAAACCAAACCGCAAAAATAAATCTTTCGAGCATTGGCTCATTTTATCCCATTCTTTTTGCACTGTCTCTTCTAATAACAAATACATCGGATTTTGCGGCAGATATGAAAAGTTTACCGAACTCATTTTCCCATGATACGGTCGAAACTGCCTTGCCATCAGCCGCAGTAAAGTCGTCTTTCCACTTCCGTTGCCACCCACAAGACACGAAATGGTATTTGCCGCAAAACGCCCCTTTGTTTCCTTTAACACATCCGGTGATTTCTTCTCATAGCGAAACGATATGTTTTTCAAAGAAAAGTCCTGTGAGGATGTTTGCTTTCTTTCAATTTTTTCTTCTTCCCCATCCGGAAACACTGCGCTTTCATAGTTTCCTTCAAACCAGATTCTCGCTTCCTTTTTTGTCAAAAGTCTATCTTCCAATTTCAGATATGACGGCAAAAATTCTTCGAAAATCGTTCCTTTTAACTGTGCCTGTATCGTCCTTGGCTCTCCTATTTTCTCAATTTTTCCGTCTGCCATACATAGCACTTCATCCACAAAAGCAACCAAATCTTCCAGCCGCTGCTCCGCAATTACAATCGTTACACCAAACTCTTCATTAATCTGTCGAATTAAATCATAGATTCTCCGCGCCGCAACCGGATCTAACTGGCTGGTCGGTTCATCCAATATCATAAGTTCCGGATTCATGGCAAGACCGGAAGCAATATTTAAAAGCTGCTTCTCTCCACCACTTAATGTCATCGTGTCCCGCGTGGCCAGATTTTCAAGCCCAAAGGAACTAATCACTTCTGCTAACCGTCGTTTCATTTGCTGCTGTTCCATCCCGATATTTTCAAGTCCAAATACAATCTCGTACGAAACCCGGTCTGTCACAATCTGATTATCCGGGTTCTGCCACACATATGCACAGCCCTTCGCTTGATTGATAAGACTTCCTTCCTCTCTTCCGCGTATTCCCGTTTCCCCGGCAAGTTTGCGTAATAAAGTTGTTTTTCCGCAGCCGGACGGACCGACAAGCAAAGTAATCGTTCCCTGTTTTATTTCCATCTGTTCCACAAAAACCGCCGGTTCTACTTCATCCGGGTAGAAAAACCGGTAATCTTTCGCTTCGATAAAAGCCATGCTGCTTCCTCCTTTCCGTACATCCAAATCGGGATGCCAAGATATAAAATCCAAATCAAGTTCTCCCACACCGGCAGAATTTCCATGTGTATACTTGGGAAAAACCAAACCGGCGCAGGTTCCATTATTTGTTTTCCAATCACAAAAACACTCATCACACATACAACTGTAAAAAGCACATAATCTCCTGCGTTCCATTTGCGCGCATAGAACGATGTGCGCCTTTTTTTCCCATATGACTTTGCTCTCATAGCCATACTTCGTTCTACCGAATCTTCCATCGTTTTACCAAGCAGTGCAGACCACACATGCGGACGATTTCCATGCAGTGAAATCATCTGTGAAAAATCTTTTTTTGCCTTTGGCACCATACGAAGAATCATGGAAAAAAGCAGGGAAAAAGAAGGAAATCTTTTTCCTGACATCGTCATAATCTTTTCTGAAGTCATCACATGTGAAAAATCGGAAAACAGAAAAATAGTTCCTAACAAAACAACTGCCATATAACAGCCATACAGCACCGCTTCCTTTGTCACGGCGTTCTCATTCAAATAGAAAAGTACCGTCATACCACGGTGATTGAGCAGTGGATTCACAACCACACAAAGTGCCGCCACCGTAAGACTTCCCACAAAGGATTTAAGCATTTTCAGAAATCCTCTATTTAGCGAAACATCAATTCCCATCAGTAACAAAAGCAATCCATATAAAAGCGGATGTCCTGCCACAATCAAAAGAACCAGTGTCATAACATAATATACAAACAAAACGACCGGATGCCTTCGCGTCATCGCATTCATGGTTTCCTCCTCTATTATTCATACTCGCAAACATAATAAAATACAATTACATCGCCATTTGATACCTGATAATTGCTCGCTCCCACATTCGGTGTCATGCCATTGACCGAATACATCCAACCGCTCTCGCTGCCACAGTCAAACTGATACAGACCGCCAATCCCCTTCACATAATAGGTGCCATACATCGGAGTGAACTCGCTATCTAGGGCGATGTTGTTCTCTTTTGTAATTCGCTTCAATATATCATACACGGACTCTTCTGCCGTGAAGGAACATTTACCGGAATAATAAATTCCGGATGTGGGAATCACCTCTTCTAACCCATTTTTCCACAACTCTTTTTTCTTTAAAATCTTCTTACACTCAATTTCAAAAGAAACTTCATTTTTGGTTTTTTCCGTTTGCTTTTCGGTCGGTTTTACAGTTACAGGTTTTTCGGTCGAAACCGGTTTTTTTGTAACATTTTCCCCGGATTTTTTTTCTGTTTTATTTCCTTTATCCTTTTTTGGTGCAGTCACAGCCGCCGGCTTAGCAGTCGGTTTTTCTGTATTTTCCCCTTTAATTTTCTCTTTTGGTGTACTTGTACTTACTGCCGTTTTCTGCTTGGGAGTCTTTATTGGTTCTACCGATTTTGTTGATTCCGGTTTCGCCGTCTCCTTTTTTTCTACAGATACCACATCTTCTTCCGAAGCATAATGTGCATCTTCCTGATTATTTGTCTTTTGTACTCCCTGTACCATAAGTGCCCCAATGATAACAAAAAACAGTATCACGCAGGCGATAATTCCTTTTTGATTCCACTTCATCTGAAAGCCTCCAAAAAAACTTCTATACGACAGAGTAACAAACAATGGACAAATCTGTCAAGCGTTGGTATAATATCTTGCGATGGTATAAATAATATTAGTAACCATGAGGTTCTTTTAAGATTAATAGGGAAGACGGTGTGAATCCGCCGCAGCCCCCGCTGCCGTATTAGGGGATGGCTTGTACATAAATGTCACTGGCATATGCCGGGAAGGCGTACAAGATTGGTTAAACCTTCCAGATGAACCTTAAGTCGGAAGACCTGCCTTATGGTGTGAAATGTGACCTTTCGGAGGGAGAGGAAATGTTTTGACTATTCATTCTAGTCATCACAGGTCCTTGTATGCCCTTTTTTCGGGAATACAGGACTTTTCTTATGTTATCGCAATACCAGAACAAAAATACGCGATACGCGAGAAAGAAGGTTTTTCTATGAAAAACAAAAAGAAACTTTTATCTGTTCTCTTAGTCTTTGTTATGACGGTAAGCGTCTTTCATGGCTATGCAGCAAAAGCAGCGGATACAGTCAAAGTAACACTTCGCCTTGAGCAGGATAATAAAACACTTGTTACACCGGTTGAAGTTACTCTGACTGATGCAGACAAAAAAGATTATGGAATCGGCCTCAGTACCAAAACACTTACCCCGCTTCATGCGCTGGCTAAGTATCTGACCGAGAAAAAAGGTGCCACAACAGAAACAATGAAAAATTATATTATGGCAAGTACAAGTCAGTACGGTTTGTTTGTTAACGGTATTAGTATTGACGGCAACTCTGATGGCAGTGCTTCCTCTGACGCTTTGGACGGCGTAAACTGGGGATATGCTGTAAATAATACAGACCCGGGTGTCGGTATGAGCTCCTATTCATTAAAAAATAATGATGCAGTCACCATCTATGGACTTTGGGGCGGTGGCACATGGCCAAATAACGTAGAAACAAATTACAGCTATTTTGAAAATGACACAGTAAGCACAACTGTTTCCGGCAAAGCGACCGTAACACTGAAAGGTTTAGGCTATGACAAAAACTTCGTCGCTTCTATTGTTAAACCAATTAGTAAAGCAACTGTTGTAGCAGCAAAATATGAAAACGAAGCCAGCACAGCAACAAAGGATACTGCGGTTGCCACAGCACAGACAGATGATAACGGTGTTGCTACTCTTTCCTTTGATAAAGCAGGTACTTATGTACTCTCCGCTTACCGTTTGGACAGCGACGGCAAACACTCCAACATTTCCAGACCATACGGAATTGTTAAAGTGCTTGCTGCAGTTACCACACCAACAGCTGCTCCAACCGTTACACCAACAGCTGCTCCAACCGTTACACCAACAGCTGCTCCGACCGTTACACCAACAGCTGCTCCGATCGTTACACCAACAGCTACTCCGGCAGGAGATTCTCTTGGCAAACCGGTTCCAACAAAAACTCCGACTGCCACACCAACTCCGGCATCGGATGACAAGGGTATTAAAAAAGTTGCAAAAAAACCTACTAAGGTAAAAGTTGTTGTGAAAAAGTCAAAGAAAAAGAAAAAATCCGTAACTGTTTCCTGGAAAAAGGTAGCAAATGCAAAAGGATACCGCATTACACTTTCCAAGAAAAAGAACGGTAAATACAAAAAAGTAACCGATACGAAAAAAACAAAATACACCTTTAAGAAAACAAAGGGAACATATTATGTAAAACTGACCGCTTATGTTGTAAAATCTGACAAAGCTACTTTCAGTAAAGCAACAAAACCGGTAAAATTCAAGGTAAAATAAGATGAAGAAAAAGACATTTTTATGTCTGATACTCACCGCTGCCATCTTCCTTAGTGCATTTTCGACTTTTCGCAATGAGCAGGGAATGGATGGTGCCAACGTGGTATCCTCTGTAACACCGGAGGATACCGCTGACTGCGGTGCTATCTGGGCAAACAAATTTTCCACAAAGGGGTTCTCATGCAACTCAATTCCGATTATGGGGGCAAATGGCATCTATATCGTAAATTCCAATACCCTTTATGAACTGTCTTATGCAAATGGACAGGTTCTTAGAAAAACTACTTTAAAAGAAAAAATGGACAGCGTCTGCAATATGCTTCTTGAGGAGCATTTTTTATATATTCCGCTGGCAAATGGCACGATGGAATGTGTTGACATCACTTCAATGACAAGTCTATGGCAGAGCAAGTCGTTTGGCGGGCAGTCTCTTTCGACTACCTTTTATCAGGACGGATATCTCTATGCCGGCACGACAAATGTTTTGTCAAACGGTACAACTACAGGTCTCTTCTACTGCCTGAATGCAAAGGATGGCTCAACTGTTTGGACTTATGAAGATACAGACCATCCGGGCGGTTACTATTGGAGCGGTGCTATTGTCTATGAGGATGCACTTTTTTTCACCGGTGATAACGGCATTTTAGTAAGCCACAGTCTCACGGAACCGGTTGTATATGATACCGCCGTTCTGACAACTACGGCAAACATCCGTGCCGGTCTTACTTACCACAAAGAAACCGACGCCCTTTATACCGTGGCAAAAGACGGTACATTATTTCAGATACAATGCACGGAGCAAAAAATCACAAAGGTTTCCTCCGGTAAAATTATGGGTGGTGCCAATTTTATTACCTGCACCAGTACACCAACCATTTATAACAATCGTTTATATGTTGGATGTATGGCAGACCAATATGGCTATGTCTGTATTATGGATACCCTGACTTTAAAACCTATTTATCAGGTAAAAGGATTTCAAAATGCTGAAGTCAAATCTTCTCCTCTTGTGTCAACCCGCAGCTCTTCTAGCGGAGAAGTAACGGTCTATTTCTCCATGAATGCTTTGCCGGGTGGTTTGTACGCATTTAAAGACACAGAAGGAAAAACAAGCACCTCCCTTCACGCTTTGTATATTCCACAGGCAAAACAATACTGCCTGTCCAGTATTACAGCCGATGACAAGGGGCGTTTATACTATTCCAACGACAGTGGAACCCTGTTTTGTGTTACGCTTGCCAAAGATATCCCTGCGACAAGCACACCGACAGTCACAAGCATACCGGCTGCGACAAGTACGCCTCCTGTCACAAGCACACCGGCTGCGACAAGTACGCCGACTGTTTCTAATTCGCCTGCACCGGCGGCTAAAAAGTCTGTGTCAAAACCGAAGAAACCATATGGCGTTAAGGTGAAAAAAAGCAAGAAAAAATATAAAGTCACCTGGAAAAAAAAGAGCAAAAAATACCAGACAATTATCTCCTATCGGTATGGTAAGGGAAAATGGAAAAAGAAAACAATCAAAAAAAATACGGCAGCAACGATTAAAAAGAGCAAAAAAAGACTGCAAATCCGACTGAGATGTAAAATCAAAAATCAGTCCAAATGGATTTACTCCGCTTATACGAAAACCTTTTCATTTCGCCCCTGATGTGCTAAGATAAAAATAGTCATTGGATTTACAAAAGGGAGGTTTAACGTATGAGTAAAGAACAAGAACAACTACTGCAATGGATTGATGAATCCGATAATATTGTATTTTTTGGCGGTGCCGGTGTCTCGACAGAAAGTAAAATTCTGGATTTTAGAAGTGTTGATGGATTATATAAGCAGAACTATGATTATCCGCCGGAAACGATTCTGTCCCACAGTTTTTATATCCGTAACCCGGAAGAATTTTACCGCTTTTACCGGGATAAAATGCTGTTTCCTGACGCCGAGCCTAATGCCGCTCACATTGCTCTTGCCAATTTGGAAAAGCAGGGCAAACTAAAAGCAGTTATTACACAAAACATTGATGGTCTGCACCAAAAAGCAGGAAGTAAGGAAGTATTAGAACTTCACGGCTCTGTTTTGCGAAATCACTGCACACACTGTCATAAATTTTATTCTTTAGAGGATATTTTAGCTATGGACGGTGCTCCTCACTGCGAATGTGGCGGCGTCATTAAACCGGATGTCGTTCTCTATGAAGAAGGACTTGATATGCCGCTTATGGAACGTGCCATTTCCTATATCCGCGATGCTGATTTGCTGATTATTGGCGGCACATCTTTGGTTGTTTATCCGGCCGCCGGGTTAATTGACTACTATCAGGGCGATAAGCTGGTACTCATTAATAAGGATAAAACTTCAAAGGATAATCGTGCAAATCTTATCCTGCATGAACCAATTGGTGAGGTCTTAAAACCGCTCGCCTGACAAATTATTTCTTAATCTGCATGAAATTGATTTTTGCGGATGCCAGTACATTGCGTGGAAACATCTGGTTTACACCACTTGTTCCACCGTTACCGGTATCCGTTATTTTTTTCGGATAAAGGACAAGAGAAATCTTCTTTTCTTCCTTTAGTTTTTCCTCCATTGCCTCTCCTGCAAGTACAATACTTGGCTTTTCTTTATTGATTAGAGATAAGGTATATGACATCGGCTTTTTCTTTTTGTCATCTGCACGGCAGCCAACAAGCTGAAGCCCATTGTGTAAAACTGCACTCTCATCCAAAAGCAGATGCACACCTGCACCAGAGATTTTTTCTTTCTTTTCCTCCACAAGGACAGAATCTGCACTTCCTTCCACCATATAAATGCCCAATACCGCTTTCATTTTTTTAATACTTGCAAGAGTCTTATCTATCGTTACCTCCTTTGTATGCTTGCCGAATAAATTTCCTCCAATTAAAATAACATCCGGCTTTTTCTCATTCACCTTTTCCACCAAAGAATCAAACGCATGAGCAGTCATATCACTGCCTACAAAGCAATTGGAAATATAAACAATGGAAGTATCCTTAACAGGCTCTTTCTTATCCTCCTGCGAAATTACAGTCTCCTCCCATGATATGCACCGGCTTTTCCAGCAAATAACGGCACCGACACACATGGTAACAACAAAAAAGCCAAGAATCAATTTGGTCGGATGATTGAAAAAGCGGTATATTTTCCCGCTGCATCCTGCTTTTTTCCCAATAAAACGGACAATACCACGCACAAAACACAAAACCGGTGTGAGTATCATAACACTGCCATATATCACGGAGTATGCATGCATAATGACGGAAACTACATCCGAAATCATTGCGGATATCCCGGTTTCATAAAGAAACAGAACCACGATAGAAATGATATGTAAAAACGCGAAAAAGACCACCGGTACTTTCCCGCGTTTCCACAAATCATAATATCGCAAAATAGAATAAAACCATGCTCCTAATGCAAAGCACAATGCAATCACAACTTCTATCATAAAAGCACCCCTTGTCGTATGTTTTACTACACGGGTAGTGTATAATAGAACTGCTTATTTGTCAACCGTTATTTGGTTTTGAATTTCTTTGTTTTGCTCCATTTTGAAACAATTTTCTTTCCATTTGTTACCCGATACGTTCGGATTCGTATATAGTATTTCTTTTTCATTTTTAACTTTTTAATCGTCCGGCTTTGTTTCTTCTTACCGGAAATTGTAATCGTCTTTTTTCCTTTTTTGAAAGATGCAGACGTGCTATATTGAATCTGATATCCGGTAATTGATTGTGCTGACTTCTTCCAGCTTACCGATACTTTTTTCTTGCCTGCTTTCACCTTTTTGATAACCGGCGCTTTCAGAACAGCCTGCTTTGGATTCTTGTTTGTATTTGCCGGTGCTGTCGTCGGTTTTGCGTTGGAAGCCGGCGTTTTCACAGGTGTTCCCGAAGTTTTCTGTGTCGGCGTTGGAATTGGTGTTGGTGTTGTCTTTGGTACCGGAGTAGGGAGAGGTGTTACCAGCGGCGTCGGCGTTGGTTTCGGTTTCGGTGTTGGAATCACAAGATTTTCCGGCACTTTTCCTATTTTTACATCCGTGTAATCACTGTACAAATACCGGTCTGTTTTATTTGCTGTTAACCAGTCTGCCTGCTCTTTTGTTGCCGTATAAATCATCGATGGATTGTGCATTTCATAGAAGATGTAAGTATCCCATGTTTCCAGTTTTGTTCCATCAAAGCCGGTTCCAAGTCCAATCGCCACTAAATTTGTACAATTATAGAATGCCTGCCCGCCAATCGTTTGTATCCGGTCCGGAACTTCCACCTTCACAAGTCCTGTACAGTACGAAAATGTATATTCCGGTATGGAGGTCATCGATTTCAAATCCGGTAATTCGGTAAATGACGTACAACCGGAAAATACTGAGCCTGCCATTGATTGTAAATTCTCTGACATCGTAACTTTATCCGCTTTCAGACTGGTACAATTACTAAATGCCCCATATCCGATTTTCTTAATCTGAGACGGAATTACAATCTGCTCTAAAGCAGAACAACCACTGAACGTATATGGCGGAATTTCTTCTATATTAACCGCCTTTGATAAATCAACAGAAACCAACGAAGTACAATTTTGGAATTCACTACCGCCAAGTTTTTGTAAGCCTGATCCGAGAACAACCGATGTCAGTTTTTCACAATCCTCGAAAGCTCCCTCTGTTGCTAAATTGGTTATTCCAAGGATTTTAACGGAATCCGGAATCACAACCTGTTCCAATTCACTTCCCTGAAAAGCCTGATACCCGATCTGCGTCAAACCGTTCGGAAGTGATATACTCCGAATGGCACATCCCTTAAATGCCTGCCCATCAATACAAATTAATTTCGACGGAAGTGAAATTGATGTTAAATTTGTTGTTTCTCCAAATGCACTGTTTCCAATAAATGTTACGTTATCCGGAATATGAACTGAAGTTAATGCACTGCAGTCCTTAAACATAGTCCCCGGAACTGCCGTCCAGCTATCCGGAATCGTAAATGAACGTAAAGACTTACATCCCCAGAACAAACCGCCGGAATACTTATCCTCATCATTCTCATAACGGTTTGTGCCATCATAATCTGCTGCGGATACTGTAAATTTCCCATCTTCCGGGAACACAACATGGTCTAACTTTTCACAGTCCATAAACGCATTCGATGCAATATGCTGTACAGATTTTGGAATATTAATACTTTTCAAATTTTTACATCCTGCAAATGCACTGCAGCCAATAAAGGTTAAGCCCTCCGGAAGTGTTACCGTATCAATCGTACACTCACGGAATGCCCTCGAACCTATATAGGTAAGATTTGGTGTCTTATCTTTTCCAATCGGCAGTTCAGTCAACTCCGAACAGTTTGCAAATACATCTTTATATACGGTTTTTAATTCCTCCGGATATTTTAGCGTAAACTTAGACATTTTAGAACAATTATTAAATGCCATTTCTCCCAAATAAGTTAATTTTCCTTTTATCGTAACACTTGTAAGGGCTTTACAACCACCAAATGCCAGTCGCGGTAATGTTGTAATCTTCTCCGGAAGTTCAATCGTGGTTAAACTTTCGCAGCGGTTAAACGAATGATATCCCAGTGACGCAACATTACCCCATTCAATTGTTTTTAGCTGGGTCAACCCCTCACACAAATGTGAGGGTACTTTTGTAACGCCGGACTCAAATGTAATTTTTTCAATTGCATCTCCGGCAAGACAGGCACCATCATTTTTCTGGTCCACTTCTTTGTCATCATCCAGTGGATATGTGTCGTAAATCGATGTTGTACCTTCTGGAATTGATATCTCATTTAACGAATCACACTCATAGAAAATGTATTTCCCAAGCTGGCAATTTGTGGGAAGTTTCACTGAAGAAAGCACACTGCATCCATAAAAAGCATAATTATCAATCTCCAAAACACCTTTCGGAATATTTATGGACGTAATTGTCGTGTTATCCCGAAACGCATTCTGTCCAATAACAGTAACATTATAACTTGCCCCATCCCAATCAATCCGAAAAGGTATTGTTACACTTTGTGATATTCCTGTATATTTTTGCAATGTTGCTGTTTTTGTTTCCTGTGTTAATTGATAGGAAAAATCACCTTCTGAGTAATTAACTGTGTCTGCTTTTGATGACTGCTCCATAAACCCTATGGAGAAAAAGAATGTCAGCATAAAAAGCATGCTAACGATGAAACATTTCCTTCCTTTACAAACTTTATCATTCACCTTAACCATCTCCTTTCTTAATTTCATATAAATCCGTTTCATTATACTGAATTAAGCATAAAATGGTAAGGTTACAAATGTCTCATGTTCGCTTTTTGGCTGACATTCCTGTAATTTTAGTTATAGTTAAATTTCAATTTATTTAATGATACATATTTGGTCTGACTCCGCTCGCCATTCAGAATCTGAATGTTAAAGCCGACGCCCTCTTCCAGTTTGTGTGGCATGGAACCATTATATTCTGTTAAATCAAATACCGTGTGTTTCTTCGAACCAATCAACTTATAATTTCCTTTATCTAAAATATCGGAATCACTGTAGCCATTCAGCGCCTCAGCAGAAACAAAGGCACATTTCTGATAATCCCCCTCAAAATCAAGTTCTGTTCCGGAAGCATCATATACACCAAATTGAATCTCAAATGAGGTGACATCCTGTATACGAATTCCCTTTTTTAACAAATACCGGCTGAAATCAATCGCAATCATACAACTAACTTCCTCATCGTATTCATTTTCAAAAAGCATCAGACCATCGAGTTTATTTACGCCACTCTCGACAAGACCACTGCCAAGATTCATGTAACCAATAATGTCTTTATCCTCCAAATCCGCAACCAATACTTTCGGTTCCGCAACCGTTTCCTGTCTAACCGTTTTTTCCCGGAAATGCTCCGGCCATTCATCTTCTGACAGCAGCAACTCCATTTTTAAAAGAATCAATTTACGAATCCTGCCAAATTCGCCATTCGTAAACTGAATGTTAATCCCCACTGCATCGTGAAGCTCATGATCCGAAAGAGAAACTCCATCTGCTTTGTATCCATTGTAATCCGTAAGCTTGATTTTTGTAATTTCCTTTGAACCAATAACCTTATAATTTGTCGTTGGTAAAATGTCCGAATTACTGTAACCATTTAATTCATCCTCAGAAACAAGTGCACATTTTTCATATTCAATGGAAAAATCAATTTCTTCCTCATTTTCATCATACGCAGCCGCCACCAAATGAATTTCCTGAACATCCTCAATTGCAATTCCCATATGTTCCACATACTCTCTTAATTCAATCGCATACATCGGATACAGACCCGGTTCAAATTCTGCAAAAAACTCAATGCCTTTTGACGTCACCGAAACGCCGTCCTCCTCAAGCCCATGTCCATAATTAATATACGCTTTCAGCATAGGATCTGCCAAATCAACAACCCACTTTTTCACTTTATCCATAGCAACCTCCGTTCTGAAGCCCCTGCTCCCATCAAAATAATGTTACTATTATCATACCACATTATAGCGAAAGAAACAAAGTTTTTCTGCCTTACCAGATAGCTAAATCACTTTACTTTCCCCCTCTATCTGAGAAGGACGCACAAAATAAACAAGCACACAGGCAAAAATAATTCCAAATAAAATAGGAAAACCATAAGCCCGTACAATACCTTTTATTTTTCCTTTTTTCAATTGTTTCAAATATCTCATCCCCTTGCATATTCTGCTGCATAAAACAGAAAGTATAAACCTAATATACCATTTTTCCAAAAGTATATATACTTATTTGTTAAAAAAAGAAATCCCCCGCACACGGCGAGGGAATATAAAACGGAGACGATGGGATTCGAACCCATGTGCCCGTGAAGGCAAAACGATTTCGAGTCGTTCTCGTTATGACCACTTCGATACGTCTCCACAACATATTCCATTTTATCAGAATAAGGTAATTTGTCAATAGAAAATTACAACTTTTCTACTCCCCGTTAAGTGCCTCAATTAAAAACAATTCCACTGCTAACTGGTCCGACAATTTACCGGATTTAAACTGCTCTTCCAACTCCAATCTGGTTTGCAGCATCGCCAGTAATTTACTGCGTTTGAAAAGTGCCGCCTGTTTTTCATACTTAGGAATTGTAAACGGAGGAACCCCGCATTTTTTTGCAATTTCTCCTGAGCGAAGTCCGCGGTTTTTACACTCCTTCACCTGAAGTAAGATGTTGATGTGACGCGAAAACATAAATAAAATAGACATCGGCGATTCCTTGTTGGTATACAAATCTTCGTACAATTTCATCGCACGGTTTTTCTCGCCAAGTGCCACGGCATCAATCATGTCAAACATCTTGGAAACCGTTACCCCCGAACAAATTGCATCTACTTCCGGCACATCAATCAACTTACTTTCACCTACGTAGCCGATGCATTTTTCAAGTTCATTGCTGAGCATTTCCATATCCGTTCCCACTCGCTCAATCAATCGCTCGGCACCCTTTGTTGAAATGCTTTTCCCCGCTTTTTTCATATAGCCGGCAATCCACCGTTTCAACATATGTTCCGGCTGTCTTGTACACTCGGTCACACAGCCATTTTTGTTTATCCACTTAAAAAGACGGTTGCGCTTATCAATCTCGCGCTCCACAAAAATGATATAAGTGGTCTCCGGAAATGACTCCACATAATCTGCCATATCACTGCTGCTTTTAAAATAACCACTGTCCTCTACAACAATCAAACGGTTTTCAGCAAAAAATGGAAGAATCTGAGCCGCCTCGGCAATCTGGGATGGCTCCGGTTTATCACGAAAAAATGTGCGGTTCATCTCATCATCCGGATTCGATAGTTTTTCAATCAACTGATTCCGATAATACTGAACCATGTATCGCTCCTCGCCGTATAAAAGCTGGAAACGGGATATTTGATTATTCTTTAACTCATCCTCAATGCGAAGCATATCTGACTCCTCTCAAAAATACGAGCCGGTCAGCATTTTTGTGACCGACTCGCTTTTACAAATTTCTAATTAGTCTTCATACTCTTTGTAATCAAAACTTCTAAACTCTGCAACCGTATTGTATCCGGCATAATCAACACATGCCATACCAACAAATGCACCGGTGAAGAATCCGCCATAGCTCTGCAGTACATAGTCATCCGATAAAATGGATGCGTCTAAAGTTACCGGAATTTCTTTGTAATTCTCACCATCAAATGAATATTCGTAAGTATAAGTCTGTTTTCTAACTTTTGTGCGGAACCATACATCTGCGCCATCCGGTACCGGAATTGCATCATCGCGGAGGAATGATGTATAGCCGCCACGGTTACACTGGGCCACTTCGATGACACGTCCATTTTTCTCATTCCATGTGATAAATGCAAAGGACCAATGCTTGTCATTATAGAAGTTGGTAAGTCCTGCCATCTGCTGATAGGAAAATGGATTGTAACTTACTTTTACAGAAACATCAAAGTTAAATGCCTGCCAGCGTTTTGCAACCAGTGACAATTCATGTTTATTGCTCAGAGAACCCTGTCCGCGGAGAACCAGTTTGCCATCTCCTGTCGTTCCCATTGCATCGGTAAACGGAACACGAAGAGTATTCCACTCATTATGTAATTTTTCAGTGTCAAATTCATCATGCATGGAATGGTCAAGCGGTGCATCTGTTTTGATTGCATCTTTCGGTGCGTCTACAAGAACCTTTCCGCCGTGGCCGCCCTCAATACGAGGCCATCCCTCTTCATCCCAGTATACTTTCTGAATCGCTGTCTCGCGTCCAAGAGTACAATAACCACGTGGGTCAATACAGCACTGATTTTCATGTGTCCACGGACGTCCGCAAAGACTTGCATAATACCACTCACCGCTTGGTGTATCAACAAGTGCGCCATGTCCCTGTTTCTGGATTTCCAAATATGGCGTATCAAAGTTTGTGATAAATGGGCCATCCGGCTCTGTCTCAAAACTTAATTCGTCAAGTGTCTTAGAGCGTGCAACTACTTCCTGATGTGTATACACCGTTCCGCCCTGAGCAGCAAACAAATAATAATATCCATTAATTTTGTACAAGTGAGGTCCCTCGACCAATTTCACCTCTGTACCATTGTAAATATTTCTCGCTGTCTCCGGTTTTAACTGCATTGTTTCTGTATCAAATTCTGTCAATGTAATGCCATCAAATGCATGGTGGTACTCTCTGTGATCCCATGTCTGCTGAACAAGATATTTTCTTCCGTCATCATCATGGAATAACGAAGCATCAAAACCAACACCATTCACACGAATCGGGTCAGACCAAGGACCATGAATATCTTCTGCTGTCGTGATGTAGTTTACCATATCTTTGAATGGTCCCTCGGTTACTTTAACATCTGTGTAAACAAGCCAGAACTTACCATCTGCATAGGAAAGATCCGGTGCCCAGATACCGCCTGAAGACGGATTTCCTTTCATATCAAGCAGTGTCGTTGTTGACAATGCCGATGGCAGCAGTTTCCAGTGAACCATATCTTTGGACTCGTGCAGACGAACCCCCGGGAACCACTCAAATGTAGAATTTGCAATATAATACGTGTCATCGACACGAATGATTGACGGATCCGCATTAAAACCCGGCAATACAGGATTTTTAATCTGTTCCATAATTTAATAACCTCCAAAAGTAATCAATTCTGTTTGCAGTAACATTATATCAAAAAAACAACGACTTGTCTTTAAGATTTTCAAACTTTTGCTTCCATATTTTTCGGCAGTACCAGATTCAGAATTACAGCCACTAAAAAGACTACTGCAACGCAGTTCTGAGCAAATACATTTTGCACAATCTGCGGGAAAATCGCAAAAATCTCCGGTACCTGGGTAAAGCCAATTCCCACACTTAAGGACAATGCAGCTATGGTAATGTTTCTCTGGGTAAATCCACATTTTCCAATCATCTGGATACCACTGACTACAATTGTACCAAACATCATAATCGTACACCCGCCAAGAACAGAATCCGGAAGCGTTGCAAGCACAGCACCGAAAATCGGAAAGATACCTGCCAAAATCATAATGACCGCGCCAGTCGCAATAGCAAACCGGTTCACAACTTTTGTCATTGCCACAAGACCGACATTCTGGCTGAAAGAAGTAATCGGCAGACAGCCAAAGCAGGCAGATAACGCACTAACAAAACCATCACAGGCAATCGAACCGGTTGTTTCCTTCACCGTCACGTCACGGTTTAACCCGGATGAGGCAAGTGCCGATGTGTCTCCAATCGTCTCCGTTGCCGACACAAGAAAAATTAATGTAACCGATACAATGGCATTTAAATTAAACTCCATCTTAAATGGCATAATATGCGGAAATGCAATAATTGACGTATTTGCAAGTGCAGAAAAATCCACCTGATGCATACAAACCGCCAGAATATATCCAACCACAAGTCCAAATAAAACTGACAACTGTTTAAAATAAGATTTAGCAAATAAATTAAACAAAATACAGCTAAGTAACGTCACAGTTCCGATAATCCAGTTCTGCACCGAACCAAAGTTCTCACTTCCACTTCCACCGCCAAACGAATCAGAACCAACCGACAGCAGAGAAAAACCAATTGCTGTAACAACACTCGCTGCTACAATCGGTGAAATCCACTTCAGCCAGTACTTTGCAAATAATCCCAGCGTTCCTTCTAAAATACCACCGATCAAAACAGCACCAACAATCGTTTCATATCCGTAAGTTGTTCCAATAAAACACAAAATGGATACGAATGTAAAACTAATTCCCATTACAATCGGCAGCCCCGAACCAACACGCCAGATTGGAAACAACTGTATTAATGTACCAATTCCGGCAATCAGCATAGCACTCTGAATCAACATGGCAATCTGTCCGTTTGATAATTTGCAGGCGTTTGCCACAATAATAATTGGCGCAATGTTTGCCACAAACATCGCTAAAATATGCTGTAATCCAAACGGCACGGCATGACCAAGCGGCACTTTACCATTTAATGTATAAATATTGTCAATGGAAGCTTTTGTTTTTTTCTCTTTATTCATTTTATCCTCTTTCTCCTGTGTAATTATTGCTCACGAAATGTAATCGAACCGGTCTCTGCATCCATGGCATCCACAATTGCCAGTGATTCCAACTGATAACCAAGATTTCTAATGGTCTGTCCGCCAATCTGGAATCCTTTTTCAATCGCAACACCAATTCCCTCAACCGTTGCCCCGGCGCTATTTACAATCGAAATCAGCCCCTGCAGGGCACATCCATTTGCTAAAAAATCATCAATAATTAACACATGGTCATCCGGTGATAAAAATTTCTTTGATACAATTACCTGATTTTTGCATTTATGAGTAAATGACTCCACTTCTGCCACATACATATCACCATCAATATTGATGCTTTTTGATTTCTTGGCAAAAACAACCGGCGTTCCAAAATATTTAGCAACAATACACGCAATTCCAATTCCGGACGCCTCAATCGTTACTACCTTATTAATCGGTTTTCCGGCAAAACGGCGTTTCCATTCTTCACCCATTTTTTCAAATAATTCGATGTCCATCTGGTGATTCAGAAAACTATCCACTTTTAATACATTTCCTTCTTTTACTACTCCATCTTTTTGAATCCGTTCCTCTAAAAAGTTCATTTGTAATTCCTCCTACAACCGTTATTGTAATATAATCACCAGTCACTTAGCAAGCGTTTTTTACCACTTTCTTTTTTCCACAAAGAAAGGTACCATTTCCCGTTCTGACATTCAATGGATACCGCCCCTTCTTTATCCGTCCGGTACACCTTAGAACCTATATTTTCAAGACGTTTCAACGTCTCTTTGTGTGGATGTCCATAACGGTTCTTTTTTCCACACGAAATAACGGAAACATCTGGTTTTACCTGCTCGAGAAAAATTTCTGAACTCGCTCCCTTACTGCCATGATGCGCAACTTTCAAATAATTTACATGGGAAAGTTTATTGATGATTTCTTTCTCCCCCGCTTCCTCTAAATCTCCGGTAAATAACCCGGTAAAATTATGATAATTCACCTTCAAAACAAGCGAAGAATCATTCGCCGATTTCCATTCATAATCCGGATAGGGATGCAGACAGGATATTCGTAACTCATCAATTGTTACCGTATCGCCACGCTGCATAAACATAAGATTGCATCCTTTATTTCGGAGTTCGTCTAACAGCGTACAGTACGCCTCCTCTTTTTCATTTAATTTCGGTAGAATTACGGTTCCAATTTTTACTCCCATCTGATTGGCAGCACACAGCCATTCGACGGCACCATTAGTATGGTCTTTGTCACTGTGCGTCAAAAAAAGATACGACACATAAGAAATTCCCTGCGATTTCAGAAAAGGAATCATACGGTATTTTCCTACTTTATTTACATCAGAACTGCCTCCATCAATTAAAATCGTATGATTTTTCGTGCGGATGCAGCTACAATCCCCCTGACCGACGTCCAGATTGGTAATCTGCAAATCAAAATTATTATGAACCGGCAGAAACAGAATAAAAACGCCAAAAACAAGAACCAATAAAAATATTTTCTTCTGTCTCCATTTCTGCAAAATTAAAAACAAAACCGCGCTTCCATAATACAAAAGCACCTGCCAGACTGCCGGTTTTCCGGTGACAACAACAGCCCCCGGAATCCTTACAAACAAATTTCCGACCCACTCAAATAATGCAAAACAAAAATGAGCAAATCCAAAGCAGAATTTTCCCGCAAAAAGGGTAATACTTCCTAATCCGATTCCAGCCAGTGAAGTCACAAGGATTCCTCCCATAAGCGGCAGAAACAATACATTAGCAGCAATACTTAAAATCGAAAATTCATAATAAGCTGTCAAAAGAACCGGAAGCGTAACCAGTTCAATACCAGCCGTTCCGGCAACTGCCATCCAAATCGGATTTTTACTTTCCCACGCATCACAGAACACATCCACAAAAACATAGATTCCGAGCACCGTTCCATAAGAAAGCAAAAAACCGGTCTGGAACAATACCATAGGATGAATCAAGAGCTGACATATCGCACTGAACGAAAGTGCACTCAATCCATCATAATGTCTTCCGGCAAGTCTTGCCAAAAGCATACATCCCATCATGATAACTGCCCGCTGTGTCGAAATGGAAAAGCCGGTCAAAATACCATAAAGGAACAAAAGCACCATGGTTACAACAGCTGCCCCCTGCATTGGCATAACATATTTACGCAGAACAAAAAAGAGGCTGGCACCAATGAGTGAAATATGCAGTCCGGATATGGCAAGCACATGTGCAATTCCATTCTCCTGATACAACTGTTTCACTTCATCAGACAACCCACTTTTATCGCCCAAAACCATTGCGGATACAATCCCCGCTGTTTTTTCATTACAGCACAAAGAAACCACATCTTGTAAGTGATTTCTCAATCGATGCAGAAAATCTTCCGGATTTTTAACCGTATTCTTTTTTATTTCTATTTTACCGGCAAATCCCTGCGCGGTAATTCCTAATTCCGTGTTGTATTTATATTCATCAAATTGTCCGGGATTTCCCGGTTTCTCAAACGAATGGATGGAGGCTGTGACCGCCAAAAGATTACCAATATGCAGCTCCTTTGGCATCACCGTATTCTCATTTGCATATAATTTTATTTTTTTGCACGAAAATGAATCCTCCCCTTTTACGTCACGAACGACAAGCGTATATCCATTATCTTTTTTTACAAATTCTTCAAGTTCGCAAAGAAAATGAATCGACTCCCGCTCATAAGAAACCGGTTCCTTTGTATTTATCCACGCATTACAAAGAATCCCCAAAATCATGCATACCAATACCACACAAAGTGGTCTTCTCCTCACCCGATTCCTCCCTTTTTATTTCATGTTCTATTTCTCATTTACCGTTTCCACAAGATTTAAATTCCGCTCCAATACTGAATGGAACGAATTCATCTCCCCGTACTGCTCCTGTGCCTCACCATCAATGGTAAATTGTACCCGGTTGACATTAGAAAGTTCACACAATGTATTTACAATTGAATACACTGTTACCTCACTGCTGATTTCTGCCAGCAAATCATTAAATCCGTTTCCCAAATCCACATAACAAATCTGGTCGCGTATTGTTATGTGATTCACTACCGTTTCCTTTGGAATTGCCGGTTTGACATCCTTTAATTTCCCTTTTTGTCCGGCTATCACTTCATCTGCCTGAATCAATTGATTAATCAGAAGTTCTGCCAACGGTGTTGCCGCATTGTAAGTTACCGATGTCGTTACCGCACGCAGTTTATCTCCTGTGCGGTTCGATAAATACAACGTAACCTGTCTGCGCTGTTCTTTTCCCAAAGCATCCAGATTCTGCACAAAATCATCGGCACTCATCGGTCCTACGGCATTTCCCGAAAGCATGAGTGGCTGATCTTCTACATGAAATTCCACATAATGAATCTCATCTAACTGGCATAATGTTTCCACAATTGCTGCACGGGACAATGTCTCTTCCACGCCGCTTCTCTCATAATAAGCAGCAGAAAAAGAAATTGACATCTGATGATTTTTCAGTTCAAAATCTAATACATCTACATTTTCACTAATCGGACTCTTTAAGTTGGCATCCTCCCCCGTAGTCTGAAGCTGTTTTAATAAATCGGCAACAACTGCGTTCGTATCCTTTTTTTCATGAGGAGATTCCATCGTCCCTTCTACAAGTCCTGTCATATCCTGATTCAGATAATAAACCAAATATGAATCCATTTTCTCTTTACTTTTGCCACAAGAAAATAAAATCCCCGCCGCCATAATAAGAAACATGGAAATTATAATCTTTTTCATAGCAGCCTCCTATTCCGAATACATCAGAGGAATTCGTACGGCAAACGTAGTTCCCTGTTGTTCTATACTGTGAACTTTAATTGAGCCACGGTGCAATAAAATTGCATTTCTCGTAATTGCAAGTCCTAAGCCGTTTCCACCGGTTTCTCTGGAACGTGCCTTATCCACACGGTAAAAACGCTCGAAAATACTATCCTGCAATTCTTCCGGAATACCAACCCCGGAATCCGATACCTTCAAATAAAAGAATTTATGGTCTGCATTCAAAGAAACACGAACCCAGCCATTATCGTAATTATACTTAATCGCATTTTCAATCAGATTACGAAATGCCATAGCCAATTTTACTTCATCCACCTGTGCTGTAACAGAACGAACACTTTCAAAAATCATCTCAATATTCCGCTTATCCGCAATCGGCTGAAGCTGTTTCAAAATTGCTTCCAGAAATTCATTAATATTGACCTCGGAAATATTGACTTCTGAAGCATTTTTATCCATTTTTACGAGGGTAAGCAAATCATTGATAATTTTATTCATTCGCTCCAATTCTTCATTAATGTCCACCATAAATTCCTGATAAAGTTCAACCGGAACATTTTCCTGTCCAATCAAAGATTCTGCTAAAACTTTAACCGACGTAATCGGTGTCTTCAACTCATGTGAGACATTCGACACAAATTCCTGTCTTGCATCTTCCAGATTCTGCAGCACACTAAGCATTGAATTAAATTTATCCGAAATATCCTCTGCTTCCGAATATCCGGTTATCTGCATCGTCTCATTAAAATCACCGGAAGAAATCATCGCAATCGAGCCGGCTACTTCCTTCATAGGCATTACAACCTGACCGGAATACAAAACAGAAATCACAAGAATAATAAGTCCAAGCACCAATACGAGCGTAATTGCAATCGACTGCATCGAATCATACAGAGTGTTCACACTGTTCAGCGAAAAATTCATTACGACAACACCATCAATCGAATTGCTCTCCGGATTATGCACCGGAAGAACCAGTTCTACCATGTTTTCACTCTGGCTTACAAATTTGCTGTCTGCACCGTTGACACACCGGACAACTTCCTCCAAAAGAATCACTTTACCTTCTTCTAACCCATATGTGTCACGGGTTACATTCAAATCAGAATCCGCAATCAAAATACGGCCTCCAAAAATATCCGCAACCTGTGTCAGTTCAGAATCTACTTCTGCCCCTGAATCACTGGTAAAATAGGCAGAAGAAACAACAAGGTTACATATAATGGAACCTCGTGTCTGCAATTCATTAATACGTTGTGAAATAGCCTTTGCCCGATATGTATTGATAAAAATCAATGTAAATACAACGAGCGGAATGATTCCTATCAGAATCAATACAGCCATGCTTTGTGCCCGCAGGCTTTTAAAAGCTTGAATTTTACTCTTTATTCTCGAAATAATAACCAACACCCCATTTTGTATGTATAAATGCCGGATCACTTGGTGTCTCTTCTATTTTTTCACGAAGTCTTCGGATATGAACATCCACGGTTCTTGCATCCCCCGGATATGCAGCTCCCCATACTTCATGAAGCAGATTATCCCTGCTGTAAATCTTTTTCGGATTACGAACCAAAAGACTCAATAATTCATACTCACGCGTTGTCAGACTAATTTCCTTATCCTTGATATAAACACGTTTACCCATCGAATCCACCTTAAGGCTTCCATAAACTTCCAGTCCATCGGATTCTTTTTGATTTTTCTTACTGCTTCGTCGAATAATCGCCTTAATTCTCGCCTTAACCTCTAAAATATTAAATGGTTTCGTAATGTAATCATCAGCTCCATATTCGAGTCCAAGGATCTTATCCATGTCGTCGCCTTTTGCTGTAAGCATAATAATCGGAACATCTGAAAATTCCCGAATCTGCTGACAAACTTCAAACCCTGACATCTTTGGTAACATCACATCTAACAAAATAATATCATATTTTTTTTCGTGAGCCGCCTCTAAAGCACTCTCTCCATCATATGCATAGTCCACTTCCATTCCATCCTGCTCTAAGCTGAAACGGATTCCTTTCACAATTAATTTTTCATCATCCACTACTAAGACTTTTTTTGCCATCTGCTCTGCCTCCACAAATTTTACAGTTATACTGTAATATCATCCTTGATTTTTCCGAACACTCCTTCTTTAATTCCGGTAATGTTCATAATGTCCTCAATTTTCTTAAACGCACCGTTTTTTTCCCGGTAGGAAATAATCTGTGCTGCTTTGGATTCCCCTATCCCGCTTAATTTCATCAGTTGTTCTGCGGAAGCGGTATTCAGATTAATTTTACCCGCTTCATCCGCTGATGACATTCCGTGGGAACTTTGTTCCTCTTGCGCGGCTTCCCTTTTCCTCTTCTTTTCAATCGTAAGTTGTGTTCCATCCTTGACAACCTCTGCTAAATTAACAGAAAGTTTATCTGCTTTTTTGGTAAAGCCACCTGCTTTTTCCACAACATCGATAAAATGAGGTTCTTTTGCAAAAGTATATACCCCCGGATTCTTCACTTCGCCACATATGTAAATATACACCACAGCTTCTGTTTTCGAATCCGATGTTTCTTTGTTGCTCTTTGTTTCTCCTGACCGGTCAGCAAACGATTCCGTCACAACTGCTTCTTTTTTGGAACCGGCATTTAGCGAAAAATACAAAACACCGCATAAAAAGAAAGCTCCAATCAAAAGAACCATTTTTAACTTATTTTTGTTATCTTTCATCACTCTTTCCTTTCTGGCCGGAAAAAAAGAGTGCTACTTAACTATTTTACCAATGTTATTCCATTTTTACAATGGCAAATTTACTTATTTTTTACTTCCACTTGAAAATGGCAATTCCAGCAACAATCGCAGCTACACCAATACACTTTCTCCACTCAAACGGCTGTTTATCAATCCCAAACAGCCCAAAAAGTTCAATCAGATACGACATGACGATCTGAACCGACACAATAAACATCGCAGAACGGGCAGGACCAATCGCATTAATGCTGTAAATTACCGTATAAGTAATAAAAGCTCCCAGTGCTCCACCTAACAGCATATATTTAGGTGAAACATGCCACAAACTACTGATTGCACCATCTCTTCCGGTAATAAACCAAGCCAGTACACAGACCACAAATGCACTAATCTGTACAAATGCAGATGACAGCCAGATACTCGTCTGTTTGGTCACTTCCGCATTAAATACACCCTGTACACTCATAATGGCACCTGAAATGGCAGCCACTAAAATTCCCAACATAAAAGCACCTCCTTAGTAACTTCACGGTAAACGATTCTACCGTAAAGTCTTCCCAAGAAAGGTGCAATTATTCATCCATTTTTAATCATCCAGTACAGAATCTAAAATCGCAATCATTTTATCCACATCGCTTTTTTCAATAATAAGCGGCGGAATAAAACGAATGACATTTGCGCCTGCGCTCATAAAAATGACGCCTTTTTCCAATGCCTTTGTAATATAAGGACCGGCAGGAACGGAAAGTTCCAAGCCACGCATCAGTCCCATACCACGTGTCTCAACAGCAATTTCTTTTTTCTCCACCAATTTCTGCAGACATTCATTAAGATACTCTCCAACTTCTTCTACATGGTTCGGAATTTCTCTCTTTTCAAAAATTTCCAGTGTCTTTGCCACCGCTGCGCAGGCAAGTGGATTTCCGCCAAATGTTGTACCATGATCTCCCGGCACAAGGCACTTAGCCACTTCTTCTTTTGCCGCGATTGCACCTACTGTAATACCATTTCCGATTCCCTTTGCCATCGTCACAATATCCGGTACAATATTATATTTCTGGTACGCAAACATCTTACCGGAACGTCCCATACCACACTGAATTTCATCACAAATCATAACGATATCATTTTCATCACACAATTTGCGGATTCCCTGTAAAAATTCAGCGTTTGCAGGATAAATTCCACCTTCGCCCTGAACGGCTTCCACAATGATGGCATATGTATTTTCTGTAACCGCTGCTTTTACACTCTCGAAATCATTGTAATCAGCAAATGTAACACCCTGTAACATCGGTTCAAAAGGCTCTCTGTATTTTGCCGTACCGGTAACGGACAATGCTCCCATGCTTCGTCCGTGAAATGCTTTATTCATCGAGATAATCTCATGACGATTTTCATGCCCCTGCATAATGGCATATTTTCGTGCCATTTTCAAAGCGCCCTCATTGGCTTCCGTACCGCTGTTTGCCATAAATACACGGTCAAGTCCGGTTGCCTTTGCAAGACCTTTCGCTGCCTGCAATAATGGCTCCGAATAAAAATAGTTAGAAAAATGAATTCCTTTATCAATCTGTGTTTTCAAAGCATCTGTGTATTCCTTATCTCCATAGCCCAATGCACAAACGGCAATTCCGGCACCAAAATCCAAATATTCTTTTCCATTTGTATCGTATAATTTCACGCCTTCTCCATGGTCTAATACAACCGGATAACGGTTATACGAATGAACTAAATACTTCTCTGATTCATCTATCATCTGTTTCATATCACATGCTCCTTCCTAATCCTGCTCATGCGGATACAACGTTGTGTTGTTATCAATAATTGCTGTACCAATACCTTTTTTGGTAAAAAACTCAAGCAGCAGACAATGTTGTCTACGTCCATCCAGAATATGGACACGGCTTACACCTTCTTCTACCGCTTCCACACAGTTTCTTATTTTCGGAATCATACCACCGCCAATGGTTCCATCCTCAATCAACTGTTTTGCCTCATCAGTTGTCAATACAGAAATCAATGTTTCCGGGTCTTTCGGGTCTTTGCAGACACCCTCAATATCCGTCATAAATGCCAGTTTTTCTGCATGAATACACTTTGCAACTGCACTTGCCGCATCATCGGCATTAATGTTATATGCCTGATAATTTTCATCCATACCAATCGGCGCAATAATCGGAATAAAATCTTTGGCAATCAAAGTGTCAATCAAATCGGAATTAACGGATTTTACTTTTCCCACAAAACCGATATCTCTTCCACCAGCTGTTTTTTTCTCACAAAGCATTGTGCCACCGTCTTTTCCGCTGATGCCGGCTGCCTTTACTCCAAGTTTCTCCATCATCTGGACTAAATGCTTATTTACCTTATTTAAAACCATTTCTGCCACTTCAATCGTATCGGCATCTGTCACACGAAGTCCTTCTACAAATTCGCTCTCTTTTCCCATATAGCCAAGCCATTTACTGATTTCTTTTCCACCGCCGTGAACGATAATCGGCTGCATGCCAACCAGTTTCAACAAAGCAACATCTTTAATCACTGATTCCTGCAATTTTTCATCCAGCATAGCGCTTCCGCCATATTTTACAACTACTTTTTTCCCGTTGAAATCACGGATATAAGGCAGCGCCTCAATCAGCGTTTCCGCCTTAAGAACAACTTCTTTCATCTTATCTTCCATCTTTTTATCCTCTCTAACTTCTGTAATCGCCATTTATTTTTACATAATCATAAGTCAAATCGCATCCCCAGGCAATTGCCGATGCATCCCCCTGCTTCATGTCGCAAATAAATGTAACTGCATCTTTTCCTAATAAAATAGTCGCCTCATCTTCACTGTAATCTGTCGGCACACCATCTTTTACTAAAACAATCTGCTCATCCTCAGCTTCTAAAATCAAATCGATTACATCCGGGTCAAAGTCTGCACCGGAATACCCCAGTGCGCACAAAACACGTCCCCAGTTCGCATCCTTGCCAAACACCATTGCTTTCACGAGGTTTGAAGTCACAACCGATTTACTAAAAATCTTTGCCTCTTCTTTATTCTTACAGTGAACTGCTCTTACTTCCATCAGCCTCGTAGCGCCTTCTCCGTCCGCTGCCATCTGTTTTGCCAAATCCGTTGCAACAAAACTCAGTGCCTCTTTGAATTTTACATATCCATTCGTTCCTGCTTTGATTTCAACACCGGATTCGCCATTGGCAAGCACCAGATATGTATCATTTGTTGATGTATCGCGGTCAACCGAAATCATATTAAAACTATCTGACACAATTTCGGAAACCATTTCCTGCAGTAAATCATGTGAAATTTTTGCATCTGTTGTCGTAACGCTAAGCATCGTTGCCATATTCGGGTGAATCATACCGGAACCTTTGCTCATGCCACCAACTGTTACGGTTACTCCGTCCACCTCAAAACTGGCTGCCGCTTCCTTCGGAACAGTGTCCGTTGTCATAATTGCCTTAGCCGCAAGCAGACCTGCTTCTTTTGTATCTGCCAATGCATCCTTTAAAAGTTTTGCACCTTTTTGTATCGGTTCTTTTTTTATCTGCATTCCGATAACGCCGGTTGAAGCTGTCAAAACCTCTTTTGTCGAAACGCCAAGTGCCTCTGCAATTTGTGAAGCCATGTACTCATTAATTTCTTTACCTTCGCCTCCGGTACAGGCATTGGCAATTCCACTATTCAATACGACCGCATGAACATCCTTTTTGCTCTCAACAATTTCTTTATCCCACCAAACCGGTGCTGCCTTTACTACATTCGTTGTAAAAGTTCCTGCACAGACCGCCGGGCTTTCTGTATAGACAAGGGCCATATCTGTACGGTTTTTATATTTAATTCCTGCCTCTGCGCTCGCCGCCATAAATCCTTTTGCTGCGGTAACGCCGCCTTCTATTGTATTCATCATATTTTCCTCCTTTACGGAACCATCGGTACAAGCCGGAGCCCCTCTGCCTCATCAAATCCAAACATCAGATTCATGTTTTGAACTGCCTGTCCGGCAGCACCTTTTGTGATATTATCCATTGCTCCCATCATAATCACGCGATGCGTGCGCTCATCTACTTTTACATTTACATCGACAAAGTTGCTTCCCTCAACCCATTTGGTCTCCGGACACACACCCTCATCCAGCACGCGCACAAAATATTCATCTTGATATGCTTTCACGTAAGCCTCTCGAATCTGCTCTTTTGTCACACCTTCTTTATATTTTGCATATGCCGTAACCAAAATACCACGGTTCATTGGAATCAAATGCGGAGTAAAATTAAGTGTAACATCTTTTCCACTAATATAGGAAAGCTGTTCTTCAATCTCCGGTGTGTGGCGGTGCGTGGCTACTCCATATGCCTTAATATTCTCATTTACTTCGCAGTAAAGATTTGGAACTTTTGCACCTCTTCCTGCTCCTGATGTTCCGGATTTTGCATCAATAATTAAAGTATCCATATCAATCAGTCCTTCTCTTGCAAGCGGTGCAATCGAAAGTGTTGAACAGGTTGGATAGCATCCCGGATTAGCAATTAAACGTGCCTTTTTAACTTGCTTGCGGTTTAACTCACACAATCCGTATACAGCCTCATCCAAATACTGAGGGCTTTTATGTGTGATGCCGTACCATTTTTCATAAACCGCAACATCTTTTATTCGGTAATCCGCACTCAAGTCAATCACCTTTGCCTGGGAAAGGATTTCGTCATCCAGAACACCTGCCAAATACCCCTGCGGTGTTGCGGTAAATATCACGTCTGCCTCTTTTGCCAAAGTATGTAAATCATCACTTTTACAAATATTTTCTACAATCTGAAAAACATTTCCAAAAACGGAACTAAATTTCTTATCCACATAGCTTCTCGAACCATACCATACAATCTCAACTTCTTTGTGCTGCAATAATAATCGAACCAATTCCTGTCCTGCATACCCTGTAGCACCGATAATTCCAGCCTTTATCATAGCATCCTCCATTCCGCCGTATTTTGGCAGCTCACTCTTTTTATTCATCATTTATGCATATTTATACATATTATACACAAACCTCAATTATTATACATCTTTTCCGATAAATATGCAATACCTAACTAGAATTTATTCGTTATTCTTTAAAATAATTGATTTTATACTTGCATAATATTCACTTGTGGTGTATATTAGAAAAAGGTTAATACCAAAAAATACATACGGAGGTTCTATTATGAAAGAAAAAGTTATTTTAGCTTATTCCGGCGGCCTGGATACAACAGCAATTATTCCATGGCTTAAAGAGAATTTTGATTATGAAGTTATCTGTGTCTGCATCGATTGTGGACAGGGTGAAGAATTGGACGGCCTGGAAGAAAGAGCTAAATTCTGTGGTGCATCCAAACTTTACATTGAGGATGTTGTCGATGAGTTCTGTGATGAATATGTAGTTCCTTGTGTACAGGCTCATGCTGTATATGAGAACAAATACCTTCTTGGTACTTCGATGGCTCGTCCGGTTATTGCAAAACGTCTTGTTGAAATTGCAAGAAAAGAAGGCGCTACTGCTATCTGCCATGGTGCTACCGGAAAAGGAAATGACCAGATTCGTTTCGAACTCGGTATCAAAGCACTTGCTCCTGATTTAAAAATTATTGCAGCTTGGAGAAGTGATAAATGGACAATGGATTCCCGTGAATCCGAAATTGAATACTGCAAGGCACATGGAATTGATCTTCCATTCTCCGCAGATTCCAGTTACAGCCGTGACCGCAACTTGTGGCATATCAGCCATGAAGGTCTTGAATTGGAAGACCCGGCAAACGAGCCTAACTTCGATCATCTTCTGGTTCTTGGTACTACACCGGAAAAAGCACCGGATGAAGGTGAATATGTAACTATGACATTTGAAGCCGGCGTTCCTAAGAGCGTAAACGGAAAAGAAATGAAAGTTTCCGATATTATCCGCACTCTGAATGAATTAGGTGGAAAACATGGTATCGGTATTGTTGATATCGTAGAAAACCGCGTTGTTGGAATGAAATCCCGTGGTGTTTATGAAACTCCTGGCGGAACAATTCTTTACGAAGCTCATCAGCAGTTAGAAGAATTAATCCTTGACCGCGATACAACAACATTGAAAATGGATATGGGTAATAAACTTGCTCAGATTTGTTACGAAGGCAAATGGTTCTCTCCTCTCCGCGAGGCAGTTCAGGCATTTATCGAGTCCACACAGAAATATGTAACTGGTGAAGTTAAATTCAAACTGTACAAAGGAAACATTATCAAAGCCGGAACTACTTCACCATACAGCTTGTACAATGAAAGCATTGCAAGTTTCACAACCGGAGATTTGTATGACCATCATGATGCAGAAGGTTTCATTAACCTCTTTGGTCTTTCCACCAAAGTTCGCGCAATGAAGATGGCAGAAGTAGAAAAGAATAATAAGTAAACAACCGTATTGTTGTAAATAACAAAACAGCCTTCCATCCAATGATGTGAAGGCTGTTTTATTATCTTTTTATATCACTTATATATCAGAAGATTTTATGCATCTTCATTGGTATCTTCGGTATCTTCTTCTGCTAACTGTTCGTATTCATCCGTAGAACCAAACTCAGCAAATTCAGAGAAGTCCTCATCCTCATATGATGCTGCTGCTTCATCTTCCTCTACATCAGTCTCCGTTTCAACTGCTGCATCGTCAACAGTTTCACTTTCCTCTGCATCGTCCGGAATCGTAAGATAAACGTCATCATCTACCCCAGTTTCAACATCCTCTGCTGCTTCTGTTTCCTCATAAGATTCAGATTCTTCTACGACATCTTCATAATCAACGGCCGCTGAAACATCCTCATCCGCCTCTGTCACAAATTTAGCAACTTCAGAATCCAAACGACGGCTTACATCCTCTGTTACACGAATGCTTGTCTGAATATCCATCATACTATCCGTCAATGTAGTTACAGACTCTGATACACCGGATACCTGATTGGAACTATCATTAATCGTCTCTGAAATCTCATGTATCAGTGTTGCCATCTCATGCATCGTATCTTTCAATGCGGTTGCACTGTCAGCAAACTGAAGCATCAATGTATCAATACGATTTGCATCATCGTTATACTGGTTACCGGTATTTACAAGATTATCATAATCCGGCATAACCTCATTTTGGATAAAGGTCAGCATCTTATTAGCATTGTCCGCAAGTTCTCCTACTGAAGAGTTTACTTCCAAACTGATTTCCTGAATGTTATTCGCTGTCTCACGGCTTGAATCTGCCAGCTTACGAATCTCATCAGCCACTACAGCAAATCCCTTACCAACCTCACCGGCACGTGCTGCTTCAATGGATGCATTCAATGCAAGCAGGTTTGTCTGAGAAGAAATCTCCAAAATATCATTTGTCAATACATTAATCTTTTCAACATCTTTACTCTTTTCAAGAGAACTCTGAAGCAGTGTATTAATTTCACTTGCCATCTCTGCCGTCATCTTACGGCGTTTCTGACCACTCTCCTGCAATGCATTCGCACGGTCTTTAATTTCTTTTGCAAAATCAGAACCATTATTTGCCTCACCGGCAATATGCTCCATTGCTTCATAAACACGTCCTGCCTGGTCATTCAGATGGTCGGCGTGGTTTGCTACCTCTTCCATTCCGGCAGAAAGTTTTTCCATTACCTCAGATACCAGTTTGATATCGCCATTCGATGTATTTACACCATTAAACACCTGCTCTACATTGCCCTGCAGCTCAACGGCATCGGATTTGATTTCCATAATAATGTCGCGGAGCAAATCAATGAACTTATTAATTCCAACAACCAAAGTTCCCACTTCATCTTTTGTTTTTACCTGAATCTGGGATGTAAGGTCACCGTGGTCTTGTTCAATACTTCGTACAATACCGTTCAAGTGACGAATTGCATGTTTGGTTGGACGAAGGATTGTTGCTACAACCATTAAAATACAGAATACAATAGAAACAACCAACAAAGCAATTAAAACAACAAATGCTAATGTACTCTGTGATGCAGCTGCACCGAGTGCTCCCTGCGAATCCTCTACTTTCTGGCTGTTCACCTTCTGCATGTCATCAATAGCACTCTGGAATTTCTTGTAGATAGGCTCTACCGCTTCGTTCAAATTCTTCATGCCATTCAGTTCATAATCATCAATTGCCTTTTTCGATTTCTGGTAAGACTCACTAAATGTTGCATACGCAGCTTTATAGTCTTTTACAGCATCGGCTTCACCACCGTCAGAACTCTTCTCTGCAATAACAGAAATATTCTTATCCATGCGTGCTGTAGCTTCTTTAATATCCTTTGATAACTGTTTTAAATCATCGTCATCAAATGCAGTTACATAGCGAGCCAGCTTATACTGAAGCAATATAAAATCTGACTCCATCTCTCCTGTCTTCTCCGTTATCGTCATATAATTGTCGCTAATCGACTTGGTTGCCTGATTCATCTGTGCAATCTTTGAATAAATCAATGTAGAACACAGTCCACATACAATTGCAAGAATGCAAAACGGCACCATGATTTTCAATCCAATTGACTTCCTCATAACAAATCTCCTTTTATGTAATTATATAGTTATAAACTCTATTTAGATTATAACATCATACCTTTAAAAAAACAAGAAAGAATGTCTTAAATCGACACTCTTTCCTCCAAAAAAAATTCATTAACAGCTTTTTATTTATTAATGTCTCTCACATCATATGGCGTACTCTGATATACATAATAATTAAGCCAGTTACTGTAGAACAATTGACCGGCAGAACGCCAGCGGACAACCGGCTTTTTCTCCGGGTTATCATCCGGAAAATAATTAGCCGGAATACTCGGATTCATTCCCTTATCCAGGTCACGAAAATATTCTTTTGCCAGTGTATCCGAATCATACTCCAAATGTCCCGTCATAAAAAACTGTCTGCTGTCTTCTGTTTTTATAACCGCCACACCTGCCGCATCTGATACGGCAAGTACTTCCAGTTCCGGAATTTTCTCAACATCTTCTCTGTTTACCGTCATCGCACGTGACTGCGGACAGTCAAAAATGTCATCAAAACCGCGAAACAGTGGAGAGCTTTTTTTCAGCACCCGATGTTTGTACACGCCGGATAATTTTTCCTCTCTGTCGACCCTCTCAATACCATAGTGATAATATAAACCGGCAAATGCAGCCCAACACATGTAAAGAGTACAGTGAACATGCTTCTTTGACCACTCCATAATATTTGTTAACTCATCCCAGTAATCCACGTCTTCAAATTTGGTATAGTCAAGCGGTGCTCCTGTAATAATCATACCATCAAAATTACGGTCTTTGATGTCATCAAACACACGATAAAAAGTTTCCAGATGGCTTGGTGCCACATGCGTCGGCTTATAACTGCTCGTCTGCATAAACTCCACATCCACCTGCAGCGGTGTATTGGACAATTTACGCAAAAGCTGTGTTTCTGTCTCAATCTTTGTCGGCATAAGGTTTAAAATCAATACATGCAGCGGTCGAATATCCTGATGCATTGCACGATACTCCGTCATTACAAATATATTTTCATTTTCCAGAATTTTCTGGGCAGGTAGTGAATCCTGAATTTTAATAGGCACAATTACCACTCCTAACTTATTTGATAATATTTGCCATTGTAACACAACCAGATACTGTTTGCAAGGCTTGCGGTTATTCTCTCATGCATCCTGACATAATACAAATACCGCTTGCACCTTTACGCATAACTTCCGGCTCTCTCTCCTTTGTCATGCCGCCAATAGCATAGACAGGAACCTCTGAATTATCGCAAATATTTTCCAAAAATGATAATCCTCTCGGTGGTAAATCTTTTTTGCAGTCCGTAGCAAATATGTGACCGGCAATTACAAAATCCATTGAAAATGCCTCTGCCTCTTTTAACTGCTCCAGAGAATGAATCGACGTACTCATTTCCTTCACGGAATTACGAAGTTTTTCCCTTTCCTTTTGAGACATCTGTGCCATAACTGAAAGCGGCACATGCACAAAAGGATGCGAAAGAGAAAGTGCCGCCCGGTAATCCGTATGCAGAATACATTTTTTACCTTCCTGATTCGTAATTTTCAAAACCTTTCCCGCAAGTTCTTCATATTCCTCATGGGATAAATCTTTTTCCCGCAAAAGGATGGCATTATATTCATCACCTTGTGCGATCTGCCGGATTCTTTCCAAAAAATCCCCCTCACACAGATGACGGTTTGTTACTGCTATTCTATACATAAATATAATCACTCATAACCGGCTGAAGTCCATGCTCCAAAATCGCATCATAAACTTCCTGCACATTTCTGGTATCATCAATTTCAAACTGTTCGTCGCCCTGCTCTTCTCCGCTTCTGCCACCAATTCCAACGTCCACGCCGGCAGATATCTTCGTTGCACAAATTTGAATCAGATTATCGCGGACGCGCTTACATTCACGAGTAGAAACCGTAATGGAAGCAAACGGTAAAAGCAGACGATAAGCACACACAACCTGTAACAACTGCGCTTCATGCACATCCATCGGATTAATTCTATCATTATTAATAATCGGGCGAAGTCTTGGACAGGAAAATGCAATTTCTGCCTGTGGATATTTCCGCTGCAATAAATAGGCATGAATTCCTGTTGCAAATGCATCTTTTCTAAAATCATCAAGGCCTAACAAAGCAGCAAAACCAACGCCTCGCATACCACCCTTTAATGCACGTTCCTGTGCGTTTAATCGATATGGAAAAATACGTTTTTTACCTGCCAGATGAAGTGTTTCATATTTATCTGAATTGTAGGTCTCCTGAAATACGGTAACATAATCGGCACCACATTTATGCCAGTACGCATAGTTCTCGGAATTTGTCGGATATACCTCCAAGCCAATCACCTTGAAATATTTTCTTGCAATCTTACAAGCCTCTCCAATGTATTTTACATCCGACATTTTCTCGCTCTCCCCGGTTAAAATCAAAATTTCCTGCAAACCGGATTTTGCAATTTCAACCATTTCACGTTCAATTCCCTCGGCATCAAGTTTCGCACGACGGATTTTATTATGGCAGTTAAAACCACAGTAAATACAATAATTCTCACAGTAATTTGCAATATAAAGCGGTGTAAACATCATAATGGAATTACCAAAGTGTTTTCTTGTTTCCTTCTGTGCCATCTGTGCAATTTCTTCCAAAAAAGGAAGTGCAGCCGGTGACAAAAGTGCTGCAAAATCTTCGGGTGTACGATTGTCTTTATAAATTGCACGGCGGACATCCGCAGCCGTATAAGAATCATAATCGTAAGCATTCATTGCCTCCACAACCGTTTTCTCAACATCGGAATCCAAAACTTCCATTCCCTCTAAATATGTCATGTGGTCAATTCGGTTTTCCTTCATATCTTCCAGAATTGTTTCACTTAATATACTCTCATTTACTTTATCCATGTCGTCCTCCAACTATCTTTATTTCGTTTTGAAACTGCCATCCTGAATATAGCCGGTCAGCGGTGAAGATGCACTTCCCCCACGCTCTAACACGCGTCCTGTACCGGCAAGATAAGCCTTTCTTCCTGCCTCAATCGCCAGTTTAAATGCCTCTGCCATAGCTGGAATATCTCCTGCTGTCGCAATACCGGTATTCGCCATAATTGCGGCAGCTCCCATTTCCATTGCAGCACATGCTTCAGATGGTTTTCCAATGCCGGCATCCACAATAATCGGAAGGTTAATTTCATCAATCAAAATCTGAATAAATTCTTTTGTGCAAAGACCTTTGTTTGAGCCAATTGGTGCAGCTAACGGCATAATCGATGCAGCACCGGCATTCATCAAATCACGTGCCACATTCAAATCCGGATACATATAAGGCATAACTGCAAATCCTTCTTTTGCAAGAATTTCTGTCGCCTTGATGGTTTCCTGATTATCCGGAAGTAAATACTTGGAATCTCTCATAATCTCAATTTTTACAAAATTGCCACAGCCAACTTCTCTTGACAAGCGTGCAATACGAACTGCTTCGTCAGCATTTCTCGCACCGGATGTATTCGGAAGCAAGGTAACACCTTCCGGAATATAATCTAAAATATTTGCACGTCCATCCTGATTCGCACGGCGAAGCGCCAATGTAATAATCTGTGCACCGGCATTTTCAACCGATGCCTTGATTAAATCCAGTGAATATTTTCCGGAGCCTAAGATGAAACGGGAAGAAAACTCCTGTCCACCAAGCATAAAAGTATCTTTATTTTCCATGTTCTTATCCTCTCAATCTTTGTATTTGAATTTACATTTTACATGTCATGATTTTGACAGGGTTGTTTTATCAACCTCCACCAACAAAACTTACCACTTCAATCACATCATTTTCTTTTATCTGAACCGTTTCGTAATCTTTCTTTGGAATAATCTCACCGTTGATTTCAACCGCAATTTTGTTCTTCTCAAAATTTTGTTTTGCGATAAAATCTTCCAGTGATAATCCTTCACAGTCTGAAACCTGGTTTCCATTCAAGCAAATCATATCGTCTCTCCTTTCTCTTCTGATACAACAAAAGGATACCACAAAAAAAGTCCACACCCGAGGTGGTGTGCCCCTTCATGGACCCGATAGTTCAGATTCACTCTTGTTGTAGATTATCATATTGATATTTTTTTGTCAAGTGATTATTGCATTTTGTTTTTTGTGTGATATAATATCTTTGTGCTTTAATCAGCACTTTGACATTTGTTTGAATCCTCTTTGGCATTTTATATGCCAGGGGGATTTTTTATTTCTTGATCGTTATATTTTTATTCCAGATTTAATATTTCAAAAACTTTAACCCTTTTCTTTAACCAATTCAAATATAAACAAAATAAAAAAGCTACAAACCGCATAAATACGAAGTTTGTAGCTTATGACTCCAACGAGAATCGAACTCGTGATTCGACCTTGAGAGGGTCGCGTCTTAACCGCTTGACCATGGAGCCAGATTTATATTCGAGGTGGTCTGTTGCAACCACCTCTATCTATTATACATATTATTTTTGTAATGTCAAGAACTTTTTTAAATTAAATTTCTTATTTTCAGATAGTCCAAAATCATTTTTACACATCCATCGATTCCAAGGATTCCTTCGTCCAGACATAATTCATATCCATTGGACATTCCCCATAT
>ERZ894244.83-NODE-83-length-86125-cov-33.811816_pt1 | contig 86125 bp, 112 predicted proteins | sample MGYA00380299_ERZ894244 | MGnify/ENA primary metagenome ERZ894244 (study PRJEB32331, sample SAMN06328444) | human gut metagenome | biome: human gut microbiome; feature: stool | host: Homo sapiens | collected 2014-06-26 ... | reverse complement strand
CAGTAACTCAAGAGACTGGTGTAACCTATAGTGGATACATAAAAATGGTTTCAAACACATTGCCTTTAGGTAGTGATAAATATAATACTGCTCAAATCCTTGTGATGGCCTATTTAAAGGGTAGTGATGGGTCTAAAAAGCCAGAAACTCCCCATGTGGGTAATGCTCCCGATTGGTGCTCAGTATCCGTTGCCTCAGTGGGTACTCTTGAGAACCATTACATGTTATCCCTGATCGCTTTATCGAGTAATCAAACTGGAGCTAACCGTTCAGGGCATATCTTCTTAACCTGTGGGGATGCTAACCTTAGTATACCAGTAACTCAGAAGCGGGCTCCAACATTCACTCTCTCTGGATTGCCCACAGGTACAGGCTACTATCTCTTTGGCAGGGGAGCTAGGCCACAGAATACATCATCTTCAGATCAGATGTATATACAGGGTCTCTCAGCAACTGGTACTACTACTATGAAGATTCCATTCTATGCCAATGACTCAGAACCTGGTTCTCGAATAGAATGTACTACTGGAGATAAAGTAGCTGTATATACTAAATCAGGTGCTACCTGGATATCAGAGGGGTCATTTATAGTACCAAGTGCAGGAGGAACAGTATCAATCTAAAAACATTATACATTATGGAAAATAAAGTTCTTAAATTAGGGGGGGGAGATCTACCCAAGATGTATATGCAGAAATAAGACAGGGAAACTCTGAGAGATGGACAATACAATCTCAAAAGCGTAAGTATGTAAATGGCAAATTGTCCGGGGTTATTGAAGTTGGTTATTCTGCTAGCATCAATACCCCGGACTATGTTCTGGAGGAAGACAAAAGTAACAATTGTATTCAGATTACTGCACGAGCTGACGGTACTTCTGGGCTTTGTATACTTACACAAAATGAATCTGGTAATAAAATAAATCTACACCTTACTACTCCCGAAGAAAAAGAATATTGGGAAATACGTTTTAATCCTATAACCATCAATGGAGTAGACACGAGTGCTTTTTTTAAGGTTACTACCAATATTAGTAGCGAAAGTGGATCTATGGCTGATGGTGGTACCCTATATAAGAATTGGATAGTAAATCAAAATAGACATATGATTAATGTCTATATTTCTCCTATGTACCCGGGAAATTTCGACCTGTTGTCTTGGTCCTGCCTTGATAAGAATGGTAATGCTTTTATTCCTAGCTACAATTTACCCGATAACCAATACTTTACAACAAAAACAACTGGATTGGGTTCCTATACTCTTACAAAAGTTTCAACCCCCTCTGTTAGCAGTGGTACTCTTATACTCTCAAGTAGGTTTAACCCCACTAAAAAATATCCATTAGATTTGAACTTTTATTGGGGAGCTCCAACCTAAGACTTATATTGAGATTAAGATAATATCCCAATTATAAAAGCAATTACCCAGAGTATTAGAGTAAGGGTATATGCAACAGAATACCTATGCCAGGGATACCAGCAGGTAATATAAGAATCTGCTTTTAGTATTTCTGGATGTTCTTCTTCGTATTTTTTATCCTCTTCTCTAGCATTATATTTAGCCAAGATGAAGAAAGGTAAGAATACGAAGAAGATTATTAAAGCAACTGGGAATAAGAGTAGGAGAATTATCTCCCACCCTTGCATTGATGTCCCAGCATAATTACCATCTCTGTCAAAAAAGTATCTCATAGTAATTTGTATTTTATGTATCTGATTAATAGATAAATCGGAAATAGAGGTAATACTATCCATACCGAGATGAATAAAACGAGAGAGTGTATTTTGTGAGTATAGGGTAAATAATCCAAGCAAGCCCTTACAAAAAATACAGTGAATGGCAAACATACCAAGTAAATTATCGCTAATACCGTAGTCATCATTGTTCTTTGAAGTATTTGTTAATAATCTTGGTAAGCTTCTTATCAAATTCAATCATCATATCGAAAGCATCTGTATCTTTCATACTTCTCATCTCCTTATCAAGTAATTCTATGTTTCTCTTAATTGAGAAATAGGCCTTATATGCAAGGAATACTCTTTCATGTTCTTCTGTGAGAGGAAGAACATCTCCTTTTTGCCCATCCAACCTTGGATATGTATTATCAGGACCGAGAGTTCTTGCAACTTTTACCCGGTTACTGAGCATTGCAAATCCACCTTTCTTATCGATGGATTCTACTGTTACTTTCTCTGTGATGGGTCTTCCTGATAATACGAAGATAACTTCATCACCTTCTTTGAGCTTTTTAGCTTCTTTCTTTTCTTTTTTCATATCTATTTTATTTAGAAATTTTCTTTATGCAAATATACGAAATTATTCTTTATTTATTGCATTATCTATTTTATTTTTTATAAATTCATAGGCATTGCCCCGGTAATCCTCTAGCATTTTGTATTCCTGTGGAGATAGAAATATTCCGTTTACTTTAAAAGCATCTCTTAGATGCTCCGGTATAGTGCCCTGATGAGTGATGTTATTATAACGGATGATGAAAAGTTTCTCTTTATCTTCATCTATAACACCAAGAGTGTTGACTGGTTGGAGTTTAGTTTGGTAAATTCCCCCAAAAGCAGAAGGTACCATTAAAATACTTCCCGGTATTCTAGTTATCCAATGGGAATAATCGGGAGTAATTACGGCAATTTTCTTCTCTTTTTCAAGTTCTTTATCATAAGCTAATCGATTAGACCAAAAAGCACATTGAAAACAAATTTGTTTTCTTGCCATAAGTTGGGGAATCTCTCTAGTTTCATCGAATTCCTCTAAATTAATTGGTTTGCCACATATCTGGCATTCATTTTTCTTGCCCATATTGCATTATTTTATAAGTTATATATGATAATAGAACCTCGAAACATCCTAAAAATGGGTTATAAGCAATACTTTCGTTACTAATATTGAACCATTAAAACTGATAAGTTATGGATAAACTAACAAATGAAATGATTAAAGACCTTGCTATTCGCTTAGGTCTAGAACCTGCTCTATTGAAAGCTGTTCAATTGGTAGAAGCAGCAGGTAGAGATGGGTTTTTAGCTGATGGTAGGCCTCAAATTCTCTTTGAGGGTCACATTATGTACAAAGAAGTACATAAGAAATTCCCTGACAGAGATTTAGCTTACCTTTGTAAGAGATATTCTACGATTTTCTTCCCTAAATGGGATAAATCGAAGTATTTGGGAGGTGTACACGAGTATAAGAGACTCGAATTAGCCAAAGAAATTGACGAAGAATGTGCATTGAAGTCTGCCAGTTGGGGAATGTTCCAAATTTGTGGGTTTAATCACAACCTCTGTGAATGTAAAGATGTCTTCGAATTCGTTCATAAGATGTCGGAATCTCATGCAAATCAACTAGAACTCATGTATTATTTCATGAAAAACTCGGGTTGTTTGAGTAATCTCAAAGAAAAGGACTGGGCTGGCTTTGCCAGAAAATACAATGGTCCTGGGTATGCCCAGAATGCCTACGACCAAAAACTAAGAAATGCTTACGAAAACTTCAAAGATAAGTTATGAAAAGATGTCATTTTAACAGCTGGGTAGCAAAAGTATTCCTTTTCCCCAGTTACAAGGCAATAACCATGTTGTACAACTCTTTTTTCAAGCATAGAGTAGAGGAGTGTAAACCGGATGATATCAACCATGAGAGAATCCATCAGGTACAACAGATTGAGTGTAGTATAGTCGGTTTGATACTTGGTATCATACTCTGGGTATTATTCGATATATCCTTCTGGTGGGTAGTAGTTCTCTGTTTTGGTCTCTTCTACCTTTGGTATATTATCGAATATCTTCTCATTCTGTGTTTTGCCAAATGGGATAAACAGAATGAAAGGTATCATGATGTAAGTTTTGAAGAAGAAGCTCACAATAATGATAAGTATCTGAGTTACTTGGAAGACCGTAAGCCATTTGCTTGGATTAAGTACATTAAATTGAGAAGCTACAAGAAATGAAAAAATTAAAAGTATTAGGGGTGTCTGCTGGTGCAGGCATCCTTTTGTTCCCTTTTAGAAAGAATTTGATAGCTAATATAGAAACTCGAGGAGTATTTTATACTAAAGGCTTAGAGCAGTGGAAATTGAACTTTGGTGGTATACCATATTATAAAGATGAAACCTTCCCAGATTGTAAGCCAGACATCATACTTTCAAGTCCAGACTGTGGAGCATCTTCTATTATGAGGCTTTCAAAAGTAAAAGAATTGGGCAATCCCCAAGAGAATAAATCCCTGAATCTAGTAATTCAATCAATCTTACATTATAAACCTAAGATATTTCTTATTGAAAACTTACCTCGTTTGCTATCTTTGCTCCCAAAAGAATATCTTCAAAAAACTCTTGAAGACTATAAACTTATTTTTCACGAAAGAAGCGTTTCTGACTACGGTAACTCACAGTTATCACGAAAGAGATTACTTATCATTGGAGTACATAGAAAAACGGGTAAGAAATATTTGAATGCTTTTGATGAAGTATTTCAAGTAAAAAACCCAACAATTACTAGAAATCTACTTAAACCACTCACATTCTCTCAGGAAAATAATACTAACCAGATTCCGTTTATGAGTAAAACTCTGGCAATGTATGACTATCGGAAGCTTCCCGAAAAGAAGAATCTTACAGTAGCAAAGATACATAGACTCTGGGTTAGAGATTTTAAAGATGAAAAGAAGTGGCCTATCAAAACTGCAAAGATGAGTACTCTCCCAGGAGTATATCGATTGGAGTATGATAAACCACCTTTAACTCTCAGACCTGCAGATAGGCAATTCAGACCCGATGGTTATCCTTTGGGAATCGAAGACTTCAAGGCAATTATGGGATTCCCAGATAAATTCAAAGTTTACCTTCACAAGAATGGTGATACCTTCGAAGGTGATTTTAAGGATTACCATTACTGGCTTAACAAGGCAAGGTATACAATTGCCAAAGGGGCAGTAGGGGAAATAGGTTATTGGTTTAAGGAATGCCTCAAAAAGGCAAATACCAAGAAACCTTGAGTTTCAGCTTTATATATAAAGTCTTATATATAAGTTTCTGAGGTGCCTTGAAATATATAGATATATAATATACTACGTATATATCTATATATTTATCTGCGTATATATAGCTATTCATATATCATATCGTAAGTAGTATATTTGGATATTATCTCACTTCGTTCGATAAAGGTAATCGCTAAGCGATTACCAAATAGATAGTATCATTAAAAGCGTGCGAACTTCCTAAAATTTTTGAACATGAAGAATTTAAAAAGGGCCTTGTTCATTGTACTTCTAGGATTTACTATTTACCTTTGCTTCAGGAATTACAAACTTTCTCGAGAGGTTGATTCCCTGGAACTAGCGGTCAATGAAATCCCAGATACAGTATACACAGAGAAACCCTTCAAACCAGAGAAGAAGTACTCAGAAAAAGTTGAACCAGGTAAAATCTTAGTTCATGATAATAAGCAGCCAACTCTCTTTCCTGATTCCATGCTAAGGCAGCCAGTTATCAGTAACCAAGATTCCCTGGTTCAAATTGTTTTGAAGAAAGATAAGTTGAACTTAAGTCTGTTCAATAAGGAGACTAACACTTATTCAACTAGACTATTCCCAATCGACTTAGATAAGTACAACTACAACTGGTATGAAGGTCAATTAACTCGAAAGAAAGTTGCAAGGTTATCACTTAGTCCATACGTTTATGGCAAATACAGACCTTTCAATAATCTCTTTGATATGGGAGCTGGTCTTTCAATCAAGACTAAGAGATTTAATTACAAATTCGGAGTCAATACCTTTTACTACCCGAAGATAAAATCAGGGATGGGTACTGACATCGAATTTCAAATAACGTATAACTTTTAAGTAATGGCAAAGACTATCTCAGAAACTAGAACTACATTAACTCGGGAGGAGCTATCAAACCTATCCCGAGTTTCTAGTGATGTTTTCTTTTTTAGCCTTTTTTGCTATGTGATACATCCAGTAAGAGGAAAGGTAAGATTTGATTTATACCCATTTCAGAAATCAGTTCTCTACAATTTCATTGCCCAACGATTCAATATCATTCTCAAATTCCGTCAGGCAGGAATTACAGAACTTATTTCAATGTACTGTCTTTGGTTGGCGATGTACCATCCCAACAAAAAGATAAACATCATCTCTATCAAAGACACAACTGCTAAGAAGGTGCTTAAGAAGATTAAGTTCATGTACAAGAATCTTCCATGGTACCTTCAAACTCCCATAATCAATGGTAGAGCTGGAGAATACGGTTCTGCTTCCATGATAGAATTTGATAATGGGTCATTTATTGAATCAATTCCGACATCATCCGAAGCCGGTCGTTCGGAATCCCTTTCTCTTCTGGTAATTGACGAGGCAGCAGTAGTAAGATGGGCTGCTCAAATTTGGGCTGCTGCATTCCCTACTCTTTCCACTGGTGGAGCTGCCATCGTCAATTCCACTCCCTATGGAGTTGGTAATTTCTATCACTCAACTTGGGTAGATGCCATTGCAGGAGGTAATCCTTTTAACCCAATTCGATTATACTGGCAAATGCACCCAGAACGAGATATCAATTGGTATAACCAAATGTCTTCTGCTTTGGGAGCAAAACGAACTGCACAAGAAATTGATGGTGACTTCTTATCATCTGGTAATACAGTCTTCGACTTAGCCGATATTAAAGCTATCGAAGACTGCCTTAGTGATTACCCAGTTATTAAGAAGAGATTTAATGGTCAATACCGACAATTCTGTGAACCCGAATCAGATAAAGAATATTTCATTGGTGCAGACGTTTCAACTGGTAGAGCTTCTGACTACTCTTCATTTACTTGTATGGATAAGCTAGGAGAAGAACAAGTAGTATATAAGGGAAGAATGGCAGTGGGAGCTTATGCTAAGTTACTTGGTGATACTGGGAAGTTGTTTAACTGGGCAGTAATAGCTCCAGAATCCAATGACGTTGGTTTATCAGTAACTTCTAAGCTTCAAGACGAAGGCTACCCTAACCTTTACTACTACCAGAAGATGCTAAAGAAAAAAGGTAAAAGTAGACCTGAAATGGATAAATCCCCTGGTTGGTTAACCACCCAAAAGAATCGTTCAGTGATAATAGAAAACTTGGAAGAAGATATTCGATTAGATCACGTAATCATTAAGGACCCATTCTTTGTACAAGAAGCTTATACCTTCATCTATGATGGTTTAGGTAGACCTGTTGCAATGGGTAAACATAGGGCTAACAATTCAGCGGTAGACGTAGACCTTGAAGGAGATGTATATGCCGATGATGATATCTTTGGAAAAGCAATATGTAATCACATAAGGAAAGGAAAAACTAACGTAATCGTACAACCAAGATGAAAAAGTACTTCAATTTTAGTTGGGGTTGGGGACGTAAGAAGGACCCTCCCAAGAATGGTACATCCTCTAATAAAGAGGAAAAGCCTGCCACATCGATTTCGCCTGGTAGGGTTTCAGTTGACGATGATAGCGATAACTTAATTACATCATTACAAGGGTTGACTAAATTAGTTGAACCCTCTTTTCGTGTTGATGTGATACCTTTAATTCGGGATTTATATAAGGTAAATCCTGATATGGGCATTGCATTGCAAGATATGTTTAAGTTAGCTAACACCAGTCATACAGTAACTTTCCCTAATAATACCGATGAAGAGGCTTCAAAGATGAGAGAACATCTTAAGAAAGCCACCAAGGGATGGACCAGATATACTGCTGGTATAGATGGTTTAGTTAATAAAATGATTGTTCAACTTCTTGTAAGTGGGGCAATATCCGTAGAAGGAGTACCAAATGATAAGCTTGATGGTTTGGCTACTGTATTATTCCTTAAGCCAGAACACATCAAGTTTAAACGTGAATTAAATGGGGTGTATGCTCCTTACCAAAAGAATGTGAATTTCTTTGTTAAGCAACAAGATTACATTAAGCTTAACCCAGAAACCTATTTCTATGTTGGTATGTTCAATGATACCGATGAACCTTATGGAGTTCCTCCATTTATGCCTGCATTGGATTCTCTCAAAGGACAAAATGATATGAAGATTAACTTCAAACATATCATGGAGATTTGTGGTATGGTTGGTTTCTTAGAAGCTAAGATGCAGAAATCTCCACAAAGACCAAATGAGAGTATAAAAGCTTATGAATCCCGATTATACCATGAACTCAATATCCTTAAACGTAATGTTAAAGAGGGTATGAAGGATGGGGTAGTTGCTGGTTACATAGATGACCATGAATTCAAACTCAACTCTACTACTAAGGAGCTCGGTAATATCGAGAAGCCTTGGAATATGAACCAACAATCTGTAGCAAATGGGTTGGGAGTTAATGGCTCTATCATTGGGGTATCATCTACTACTGGTGAAGGTGCAACGGGTATAATGCTGTCTAAGATGATTAGCCAGTTAAAAAATATCCAAATGCTTGTAGCTTATGTATTGGACCGACTTTATTCTCTAGAACTGCGTTTGGCAGGATTTAATAATAAGGGAATGAAGATTGATTGGGGAACTTCTACAGTTTCTGATGAAGTTAAAATCCAACAAGGTCTTCAGTATAAGATACAGAACCTTGACTTATTGTATAAGGCTGGTATCATTAGTCAAGAGCAATATGCTTGGGCAATGGGTTATGATTCTCCTGATGAGAAAGAACCAAGAGTTTCACTTGAGGACCAATTTGCTAAGGGAGGTAATACAGACCCCCAAGAAGGAACTAAGAAGAAACAAAGGCAAGATGATAAAAACCAATCTGCTCGTAGGTCAAGAGATAAGAATAACCCGGCTCCTTCTCGAGGAGACCAAAATACTAAAGCAAGATGAGTAAATTTACAAAGAAAAACAAAGAGCATCTTGATTCTATGGTGATAGGTCAAGGCCATACCATTATGGCTGGGTATATCCCAGAAGCAGTGGGAGCCAAGGCTTTCTCAGAGAATTATTACAAATGGAAAAATCCTACACCGGATTCCATTGCTCAATTTGGGTTTTGGGGAGGGGATATAGATTATAATACTTACTATCCCAACCTAGACAAATCGGAACTAACTCCTAAGGACGAAGAGTTTATCGAACCAATGTTCAGATTACTTTCAGAAACGATTGTATCTAAGAATTGGAACCCGACAGACTTTGGTCAGAATGGAGTACTAAAGGCTTCTATGAAGATGTTGCTTGGTCAAACAGTAAACTGTGACCATGAAACCAACATCGGTAATGCTATTGGTGCTGTATCACAAGTAATGTGGCAGGAATCCTATAAAGACGGTAGCTTTACTATACCCGCTGGTATCAACGGTATTCTGAAAATCGATGGTAAGGCAAACCCAAGAATTGCTAGAGGCATCCTTATGGAACCTCCTTCAATTCATAGTAATTCAGTTACTGTACAATTTAAGTGGGATAAATCCCATCCCCAAATGGAAGATAACGAATTTTATCAGAAACTGGGTACTTATGACTCTAAGGGAGTTATGGTACGTAGAATTGTTACTGAAATTGTTCGTTACCTTGAGACCTCACTAGTTTCACATGGGGCTGATTCATTTGCCCAGAAAATTGGTTCGGATGGTAAAATCATTAACCCAACTTTTGCCAAAAGAACTTGGGCATCCTATGAAGAATATAGGGATGATAAATCGAAGCAATACTTCTTTACTGATTACAAATCGGATTTAACATCATATCAAGAAAAGGACGATACTCAGGGTTCTTTTAATGATAATGATGCCAAGGATAATCATTCAAATAAAAATAACATGAACGAAGAATTACTAAAATTTCTTGAAAGCCTTTTTGGGGATAACATGCTTACCCTGGAAGAAGGTAAAGAGATGAATCAGGAAAATGTAATTGCCTGCATTCAGACTTTGGTATCATCCAGAAACGAATTGCAAACTTCGGTAGATAATCTTACTACAGAGAAAACTTCTCTTACGGAACAGATTACCAACTTGAATGCCGAAGTAGCTAACTTGAAGGAAATGGCAACCGTAGGAAAGAATCACATTGCTTCTCTACGTGAAAATGCCGTAGAAACCTACAAGAAGTTGATGGGTGATAAGGTAGATGAGACAATCGTTACGATGCTCAATGCCGAGACTACTGGTATTACTACTCTTATTTCCTTGACCAAGGATTACCAAGCTCGCTTGGAAGAGAAGTTCCCTCTCACTTGCTCAAAATGTGGTTCTAAGGACGTCAACCGTGCTTCCTCAATTGCTGAGGATGATACCGAGGGTAAAACTGGAACCCAAGGTACTGATACCCAACGGAATTCAGAATCTCCGAGTACTAAGAATGTAATCGATAACTTGTATCGAAACAAAATCAAATAACTAATATAAATAATCCGCGTTATGGAAAAAACTAAAATCGTAAACGACCCTCAGCAACTTACTCTCTTTGGGGAAAGAACCCCGAGAGCGGTGATTTACAAAAGTGAGTCACACAAATTGCACCAGGCTTTCAATGTTAAAGCTGGAGAGAAAATCGTACAGGGTATGCCAGTGGCTTTGAATGAAGAAGGTTTGATTTACCCTTGCACTGATACAGCTACTCAAGTTTATTTGGGTGTAGCAGTAACGGATAACGTTAACCCTGCTTATCAACCTCAAAGAAATTTCCCGGTAGAGGTAACAGTAGCTATGGAAGGTTACATGATTTGTAACTGGGTATCAAACGAAAATATCGAAGCTGGCTATGTAACTCCCGATGGAGAATTGCTTAACGATAGATTCGTAAAAGCTAACCAAGCAACTTCAACCCAGTTCATTGCCCTTAATCCAGCAGAAGAGGCAAATGAGGTAATTCAAGTACTCATCAAATAAGAGAAAAGAAGTTATGGAAAATAAAATAGATATTACAAAGTTGAAGGCTCAGGATTTTATGAATGAGCTGCCGGAAATGGTAAGAAGCTTGGAAGCTGTTCGTTCCGGTTCACAGGACAAGAAGCCTGTAGAGGTAACTTTTGGAGAATTGGTTACCGGTAAATGGGGTATTTCAGAAGATGAACTTTTTGAAAAGATGGGCATCAATCCAAAAGTGGACACGATGCAGAACATCTTTACAATGCCCCAACAGAATATTCGTTGGATTGTTCCGGAAATCATCCGTGCTGCTATCACATTGGGTATGCGCCAGGCTCCGTTCTATCCAAATATCATTGCATCTGACCAACCAATCAATGGTTTACAAGCAATCATGCCGATGGTTAACATGTCGGATGCTGCCCCTGCAAAGGTTAATGAGGCAGAAACTATCCCATTGGGTGATGTTAGCTTCGGACAGAAATCAGTTAGCCTCTTCAAAATCGGAAAAGGTTTCAAACTTACTGATGAAGTTCGTAACTATGTTTCTCTCGATGTCTTGGGAATCTACCTTCGTGATTTTGGTGTTCAATTGGGTTATGCTCTGGATACTCTGGCTATGGACGTTGCTATCAATGGTAACAACCCTGATGGCTCTGAGTCTGCCCCGGTAATCGGTGTATACGAAACAACTAACGGTATCACTTACAAAGACCTTCTGCATATTTGGGTACGTGCTGCTCGTATGGGACGTAACTTCCAAACTATGATTGGTGGTGAAGACCAGGCAATCGAAATGCTGAACTTGCCGGAATTCAAAGATCGTCACTCTGGTACTACAGAAGCTACTCTGAATGTTAAGTCTCCTGTTCCCAAGAATGCTGACTTCTACATTCACCCGGGTACACCCGACCAACAGTTGCTGTTGATTGATACATCTGCTGCCTTGATTAAGCTTACTGCTCGTCAGTTGATGCTTGAATCTGAAAGAATCGTTTCTAACCAGACTCAGGCAATCTATGCAAGCTTGACTACTGGCTTCTCTAAGATGTACCAGGATGCAACTCTGTTGCTGGCTGCTGACAAGAAGTTCTCAGAATTCGGTTTCCCCGAGTTCATGAACGTAGACCCATATTTGATGGTTAACCTAGAATAATAAGGGACGTCCGGTTTCATCTATATAAATTCCCTGAGAGGGTAGGTAACTAAAAAGACCTATCCTCTCTTTAATCATTTTTAAATCTTAGGAAATATGGCTAAAGATAAATATACAGTAACTGTGGGACCAAGAGCTTACAGTTTTCATGACCAATCAACTGGTATTACCGTTTGTAGAGGAGAAGACAAGGAACTCTCTCGTCGTCAATTCCGTGCACCAAAGATTCAGAAGGCAATTGCCTCTGGCCATCTGATTATCATTGCTGATAAATCAGAAATCGAAAAGTATTCAGAGGCCGACATCGAAAAGTTGGATAAGAGACTGAATGCTCAGTTCAAGAAAGGCATGACTCTTGAAAAACTTGCAAAGGGCTATTCCCTGGAAGAACTGAAACTGGTAGCAGGTCTTCATGAAATCGTTGCCGAGAAAGATGATACAGTAGAAACACTTATTCAGGCTTTGCTGGAAGAATTCGAATCCTCTTCTAAAGGGTAATATATGAAAATTACATAAGACAGACTAATATGAATAACAATCTGGACTTTTTGTACGTTACGTCAGGTCTGGAAGTTTCATTCAGAGTCATATCCAAAGTCCCGGCCAAATCCATTTTTGACTGGGACTTTGGCGATGATAAGGGAGAGGTTTTCAATGGTGGAAGACATGTTTCCTATTCTTATGAAACTCCCGGTTTCTATACAGTAACCCTACATGTAACCAACTCTAATGGTTTAGATATCACCGTAGATAAGACTCTGGTAGTTTGTGATTATGGTCATACGGCATTAGCCGATACAATATATAACTTAATCGACCACTATATTCCTTCAGAGATATCAGAGGGAATGACCAGGGAAGATAAATCTATCTACATCACCAAATGGCAATATTATATTGGTCCTCTAGTAAATCACCAAATTCCTGCAGATAAGTATACTGATGAATTATGGTATGAAGCACTAGAAAACCAATTAATAATGGAATTGGCAGCATGGGACTTTCTCAATGTGAAGATACTTAATCTATTAACAAGTACTTCAGAATACCTAAGTCAATTAACTTCTACCAAAGAACAAACTGGTGATGGTACTTCTAAACCCGAACTTGCCCGAGGTGATAGGATTAAACAAATCACTACTGGGCCTACTGAAGTGCAATATTATGATACCTTGGCAGATGCTACAAGTTCCCTATGGAAAACACTTTCTCAAGCAATGCAACCAGGTGGATTAATAGATGAATTAAGAAAGAACCTTTGTATGTTAGCTTCACGATTGGAAATCTACTTACCATTCTGTGATGAAGTATTTAGAACCGTAGTCCCAAAAGTAGTTAACAGAAGGCAACCTGGAGTATTAGATGGGCCAAATCCAAGTGCTCCAGTGAAAGGTGGTAAGAAATCAATTCTAACTAAGTTATGACAAAAGAACCCTGGAGAATGGTAAAGAACCGCTCTTGGGATAGATACAAGAAAATTATCACTGACTTCTTAGATTGGGATGCTGGTAGGCAATCCATAACCTGGGCCAAACATGTTAATCAGCTTCTCAGTCATGCCGAAGACAGTATACCTAAATATTATAACATCCAAATCGAGGCATTATGTTACTACAATGCTTTCAGAAACTGGCCTATCAATAAGGCAACTATTTCAGGAGAATTGGATGATGAAAACTTATCAATACTAATTTCTAAATCTTATATAGAACAAATCGGTTATCTTACACCGGAAGGTTATTGGGATTTTAATTGGGAACAAGATAGGTTTGTAATTAATGGTATAACGTATAAGCCTTCTGGAGATACTCAGACTGCTCAGGCAAAGGATGAGGCTTTAGTTTTCATGATTATCCTAAAGAGAGACCGAGATACCAAAGTTGAATTTGTAGAATAAAAATAAAGTATATGGCAAAGATGTTAGTACTGAGGTGGACACCAATTACTACAAACAGTGGAATTTGGTTTGATAGTAATCTGGTTATCCTCAATGGTACCTCTGGAGTTCATATTGAAATGAAAGGTAATGGCAATGATGTAACGGCATTTCAATCGATGACCGGAAACAAATTTGTCACCTGCTTTCAAGATTACTTCGGGGATATCTGGGATAAAATAATACCTCATCCTGGTATAGGCCAGGTAATAAAGTTCCGTGTAAATAGGCTTCCTGATTATGCTTGCATACGGGGAGATATTGAGGACGGTGGAGATGTAGACCCCGAAAATCCGGATGTACCAATGAATGCCTTCTGTGGTTCAGAGGGAGAACCATTCAGAGATATCGATTCGGAATTCTTACTGGGTCGTCAACGTGCAGTAATTAATCCTTAAATTTTATAAAATATGTATGTAAGTAAGTATTATACCTGCGAAGAAATAGACCAGCGGTTATTACAGGGTTACTATGATGACTTTGTTAAAGCTGGCTTTGGAGGAACTATAAATGAGTTCTGGGCCTTCGTACTTTCTATCAAGAATAAGGTAGATAAGAAAGAAGGATACGACTTATCGAAAAATGATTTTACCGATGAGTTGAAGGCTAAACTTGATGGCATCGAAGAACATGCAAATTATATCACTAAAGTTTCTCAGCTTGAGAATGATTTGAAATATCAAACCGAGGAAGAAGTTAAACAGATGATTAGTGATTTGGTTGATGGTGCTGATGATGCCCTTGATACTCTTAAAGAGTTGGCAGAAGCATTGGGCAATGACCCCAACTTTGCAACTACTATCACTAATAAATTAACCGACCTTCGTACTGCTTTAACCGAAGAGGTTAATCGTGCTAAGGAAGCCGAAGCTGCTCTGGGTGCTGCAGTAGCTGCAGTTCAGGATAACCTAGAATATGGGTTAGACCAAATCAATAAGAAGATTGATACCGTTAAGGCAGACTTAAAAGCTGAAATCGACCGAGTTGAGAAGAAGGTAGATAAGAATGCTGAAGACATCAAAGACCTTGAAGATAAGGTAAATCAAGGTAATGATGAACTTGAGAAAGAACTTAAGGACCTTATCCAAAAGGAAAAAGATGAACGTATTGCTGCCGATAATGAGATTAAGGAAAGTGTAAATGAACTTAAGACTCTACATATCAATGATAAGGCCGCACTCGAGGCAAAGATTGCTGAAGAAACTGCAAATCGTACCAATGCAGATACCGTACTGGATTCTAAGATTAATGAAGAAATCACTAATCGCCAGGCTGATACTTTAGCTCTTCAAGGTAAAATTGACCAAGAGAAGGTAGACCGTCATTCTGAGGACCAAGTTCTTCACAACGAAATCTCTAAAGAGGTAACAGACCGTACCAATGCAGACAATGCTCTTCAAGGTAAAATTGACCAAGAAGCTCAAGCACGTACTGCTGCAGACCAGATATTACAGAACAATATAGATTCAGAGGCTACTGCTCGTGCTGCTCAGGATTTAGTTCTCGAACATAAAATCGAGGATATAAAAGAGCAGGGTGTAGAAGACAAAGAACAATTGCTTAATGCTATTGCTGCCGAGGCTGCTGCTAGAGAAAAAGGTGATAAAGACCTTGATGCTAAGAAGGTAGATAAACGTGAAGGTTATTCTTTGACTAAGAACGACTTTACCGATATACTCAAAGCTAAATTGGATGGCATAGAAGAAAAGGCAAACTATATTACCCATCTCTCTCAGCTTATCAATGATGCCGGTTTCCAAACTGAAGAGGAAGTAAATGCGGCTATCCAAAAGATTATTGGTTCAGCACCTGAAGTACTTGATACTCTTAAGGAAATTGCTGATGCCCTTGGAAATGACCCCAACTTTGCAACTACTATCACTAGGAAGTTGGCTGCAATTACAGAACAGGTTAACCAAGAAATCGAAGACCGTATTGCAGGGGATGAGGCAAACAGTGCTGAAGTAGCTGCTGAAGTTCAAGCTCGTAAGGATGCAGATACTGCCCTTGAAACTAAACTGAAAGAATACGTAGACAATAAGTCTGCTACTGGAGATGCTGCACTCGGGGTTGTAAGGGATAACCTTAATAAGGAAATCCAAGACCGTAAAGATGCCGATGCAGTAATTCAGGCTAACTTGGATAAGGAGATTGCCGAAAGAAAGACTGCTGATGAAGCATATACTCAAAGTCTGGCTAACGTTAACCAGCGTATCTCAGACTTGGCTTTGAGTATGCAAGAGTCTATCAATACTTTGCGTAATGAGCTTACTGAGCAGGTAAATGCCAATACTACGGCAATCGCTACTAACCAACATAATATCGAAAGAAATTCAGAGGCAATCACAAACTTAACTAAGACTGTAGGGGATAACTACAAGGAAGTTAAGGATATGATTAACGAGGAAATCGTTGACCGTACCAATGCTGATAGTGCTTTGAGTTCTCGTATCGATACTCTCAATATTGACCTTAATACTGAGAGTGTAGAAAGAAAAGCTGCAGACCAAGTTCTTCAGGTAAATTTGGATAAAGAAGCAGCAGACCGTACTGCAGCCGATAAAGCCTTGAGTACTGAGTTTACGGCTAAATTGGATAATGCTAAGCAGGCTTTGGAATCTGAGGTAGCTAGCCTTAATACTAAGCTTGAACAAGAAAAGGAAAACCGTATTGCTGGTGATAATGCTTTGGGAGTTCGTATTGATTCTCTAGAGGCAGGTAATACCGATGCTATGAATGAATTAAAAGCAAAGGTAAATGCTAATACTACTGCTATTAATGCAGAGAAAGACCGAGCAATTGCCAAAGAGACTTCACTTGAGGCAAAGATTGATACCAACCTTCAGAACCATAAAGATGATATGGCGGGTATCAACCAAAATATACTTACCGAAAAGAATGACCGCTTAGCTGGTGATACTGAGTTGCAGAATAATATCGATAAGGAAGCTACAGAACGTGCTAACCAAGATACCCTTATTAATAAGGCTATTGCTCAGGAAAAAGCAGATCGAATTGCTGCTGACCAGGCAATGGATGGAAAGAAGGTAGATAAGGTAGATGGTAAAGTACTTTCTTCAAATGACTTCACTGACTTGCTATATGCCAAGTTGGATGGCATCGAAGAACATGCAAATTACATCACTAAGGTATCTGAGTTATTAAACGATTCAGATTTCCAGAGTGCTGAACAAGTAGAGGCAGCTATCCAAAAGATTATTGGCTCTGCTCCAGAGGTACTTGATACTTTGGCTGAGATTGCTAAGGCTCTCGGTGATGACCCTAACTTTGCAGCAACTATGACTGCTAAGCTTACTGAGTTGGAGAATAAGCTTGAAGCTGAAAAGAATCTGCGTGAACAAGGAGATAATACTCTGCAACAGACTTTCACTAACTTAAGTAATACTCTTACTACTACGGTAAATGAGTTGAGAACTTTCGTAACTGAAACTCGTACGGAGCTGTTAACTTCCTTGAATGCTACCAATGCTCTGGTAACTCAGAATGCTGCCAATATTCAACGTAATCTGGAATTGATTCAGGGTATTCAGGATAACATTAATGGTAACTATACTGCCATTACCGATTTGCTGAATAATGAAATCGCTGCTCGTAAGGCTGAGGATATTCGATTAGAAGCAAAGATTGACCAGAATACTTCTGACTTAAATACAGAGAGAGAGGAAAGAAAGGCCGCAGATAAAGTTCTCCAGGATAACATTGATGCAGAAGAAGCTGCCCGTATTGCTGCCGATACAGCTTTGGGTAAACGTATCGATAAAGAAATTCAGGACAGAACCGATGCTGATACTGCCTTAGATAATAAATTCACTAACATTACCAATGACCATGAAGAAAGACTGGTAGCTGAAGAAGGTACTTCTGATGCTTTGCCTGATACCATGGTTACCGATGTTAGTGCTGTAACAAGAACCGGTACCCAACTTTCTTTCAAGGTAAAGACTTCAACCAAGGATAATGCAAATAACCAATATGGTGAAGAAGTAGAAGCTACCAAGAACTTACTCCCGGTAACTCAAACTCTTGCAGGAGTTATGTCTGCCGCAGACAAGGTTAAGTTAGATGGGTTAGACCCCAATTCTCTGACGGATATCTCTGCAGCTTCAGATGCTAATAAGGTAACAGTAACCGTAACTAAGGATAACGGTTTGAATGCTGATACTACCGAAACTTTCGATTTGCCTCAGGTATCGGCTACTAAGGCTGGTACGATGACTGCTAAGGATAAGGTTGAGTTAGATAGAATCTCTACGGCTAACTTTGCTCTTGGTGCAGTAACTCCCAATGAAACTACTGTTGGCATAGCTGCTACTAAGACCGTAGTTGAAGATGGTACAGTAGAACAGAATCCTATTACATTGCCTGCCTCTACTGCAGAGAAAGCTGGTGTACAAACTGCAGCAGATAAGAAGCTGTTTGATTCTATACCAGATAATATTATTATCTTATCTGGTGATAAACCAGTTGAGGTAGGTCAACAAAGCAGTCATGTTACTTTAACTCATAATTTCTCTTCTAAAAAAGAAGAGGGTATTTATACTCATGAGCCTGAAGATTATAAGACTACTTATATCCCAGCAGCTACTACAGAGAAAGCTGGTGTAATGACCGCCCAAGATAAAGTTAATCTGGATGAGACATTACCCAATGCTATTGCTCAAGAGGTTCAGGACCGTAAAGATGCTATCGAAGCTTTGGAAGGTAAATCAGAAGCCGCTCTTGCTCAAGAAGTAGCTGATAGAAAAGCTGCAGATACTGCTTTAGATACCAAGTTTACTAAAGCTGTAAATGATGAAGCAACTGCTCGTACTTCTGCTGATACTGCATTGGGTGCAAGGATTGATAAAGAGATTGCTGATAGAACTGCGGCAGACACTGCCCTTGATAATAAACTGCAGAATAACATTAACACTCTAGAAGCTAAGCATGATGCCTTTGTAGCAACTAAGGGTAAGGCTGATGGCTTTGCTCCATTGGATGGGAATGGGTTAGTACCTGCTAACCATTTGCCTTCATATGTAGATGATGTACTTGAAGTATATGCTACCTATGATGTAAGCCCCACTGGAGGTCTTACTAATGTTCAATTGTATACGGATGCAGGTCACCAAACTCCCGTAGTTGGAGAATCTGGTAAGATTTATATAAATGTTGCCGATGGTGAACCTCCATACCAATTCCGTTGGTCAGGTACTAAATTCGTAGACAGTAATACTTCGTCTCTTATCATTGGGGAAATCGCAGGTACTGCTTTCGAAGGTAGTAGAGGTAAGCATCTTGAGGATGTGGTATCTAGCATGCCTAAAAATTTAATTAGTAAGGTTTCAATAGCTAACAGAAATAAGCGTAATATTATTATCTTATGTAACTATTCTGCTACGGATGGTCAAGGGCATTACATTGATAAACCCGATGGGATGGTAATCCCTCTAACCCCAGCCACTACTCAAGAAGCTGGTCTGATGGATGCCGATAGTGTAATAAAGCTTAATCAAACCTTACCAGATGCTATTGAAGCTGAACAAGAGGCCCGTATTGCAAAAGATAATGCTCATGATACCTTTAATAGTTCTCTTCCAGGAATTATTCTTACTGGATTCACTCTTACCCATAATTCAACTAATGTAAGAGCTACTCTTAATAATAAAACTAAGAGTGCAGAGGGTAAGACTTATGAAGGTGCTACAGATTTAATTAGAGATATACTTGCAGCAACTAAGACTACTGCAGGTGTAATGACTGCAGCAGATAAGACTAACTTGGATAATACCGTACAAGGGTTGGCAAATGAGATTACCAATAGAACTAATGCCATCAATGCTCTTCGTACAGAATTGAAAACTTACGTTGACGATTTGATTGCCGATACTGGTTCAGATGTAACTGCCTTAGAAACTAAGGTAAATAATCACATTGCCAATAAATCTAATCCTCATACAGTTACTAAAACTCAGGTTGGATTGGGTAATGTTAATAATACTTCTGATGCAGATAAGCCAGTATCTACTGCTCAGGCTGCTGCTATTGCCGATGCTAAGGCTGCAGGTACTGCTGCTCAAACTTCTATCAATAACCATGCAGGTAGAAAGGATAATCCTCATACAGTAACTAGAGCTCAATTGGGATTGGCAACTACCGACCAGGTAGTATTTGCTAAGACCACGGCTCCTTCTGGTTTCTTCAAAGAATCTTCAGATGTTCGACTCAAATCTAACATTAAGGATTTGAATCATACTCTGGAACAGATTTGCCAGATACCAACCAAGTCATTCGAAATGCTTGGTAAAGAGGACGAGGGAACTATTGCTCAGAACCTCGAAGGCTTAGGATTTGGTAAATATGTGGAAGAAGTTCCAGTAGAGAAATCTACGGTACCCAATCCAGAAGAATTCGAAACTTTAGAAATCAACGGAGAAGAGTATGTACTCGTAAAACAAGTTAAATATCACAAGATGTCAACCTTGGCAATCGAAGGTGTTAAACTTCTCTACGATGAGATTAAGGCTTTGAAGGCCGAGATTCAAGAACTTAAAAATAAATAATCATGGGAGAGATAGCAACCTGGAGTGCTGTCAAAACTAAAGTAGGCCTTGGTAAGACAGGAAATGACTGCCCTACCAAGGCTGAATTGTTAGCACTCTCCTCGACAGGAACAGGGGAGAATTATGTGGGGTTGGAACTATCCAATGCCAGTTCCTATGGAAACAACGAATGTGTAAAGTTGGAAGATATACACAAGGTAACCTATAAGTATACATTTACTTCTCGATACAGTAGTATAAGTTTTGATGCTTTGGGTAACCCCAGTTCTTCTAATCAAGGCTTTGGTTTTATTTCTACGAAACAGAAATATTGGGATGGAATAGCTAATGGGGCTGAAGTTACGGTAAATTATATTATTAGTAATACACCCACATGGGTAACTAATCACGGTAATCAAGTACCTCCTTGGACTGCTTCAGAGAATCTGGGATTAACCTCTCGGTCAGATTCCAATACTCTTGTTACACAGAGCGAATCTGGTAAAACTTTTAAAGTAACTTTTACTCAAGCTGCAGCTTCTCAATCTTGGAGTTATGGGTTTAGTGTAAACCCCACTTCTATGTCTTTTGGGGCAACTGGAGGTACTAAAACTTTCACGGTAACTTCATACAAGCAAGAATTAAGAAATGGCCATAATTATGGTAACCAAATTTCTTTAACTTATACTAGAGCTAATGGAGGAAGTATATCCGGTACCGGTACTTCAGTAACTATGGGTAATAATACTTCTACCAGTACTCGTAGTGGTACCGTAACTTTAACCCAAGCAGAAACCAATAAGAAAGTAACCATATCTTGTTCTCAATCTGCAGGTTATAAGACTTATAGTGAGATTACAGCAAGTGGAGGAAGTGTATCCGATATACCTGCAAGTGGAGGAAGTAGAAGTTCATTCTCAAGTATGCCATCATATTCTCAGACTTGGGGATTGAATGGTTCTACAACTGGAGGTGGCACAATTACAAGCGGTGCTAGCATTAGTTATGGTACTGCAGTTAGTGCAGGTTCTTTGGGAACTACGGTTAAATCTAGAACCCGGGTAGGAGCCCTTACTGGTACCTTATCACTAAATGGTAAAACCAAATCTGTAAGTGTACCAGTATACCAGGCAGCGAATTCAATTATCAGTAATACTGAGGGTACACCAGTAATAAGCTTATCGGCAAATTCATATTCTATCTCTAATTCAGGAGGTAGTGTTAATATTTATGCCAGTGTAAGTATACCTATTACCAACCATTGGAGTTCAGGGTCAACAAGTGCAGGTTCTTCGAAGAGTGCTACACCTACGGTTAGTGCAAGTGGTACTGGATTTAGTTTGAATTCAGCTAAGACGGTACTTACTGCTACAGAGAACACAGGTACTTCAAGTAGAAGTTGTACAGTAACTGCATCCTATAGTGGGGCAACTACTAAGACCATTAAAGTTACACAGAGTGCTGCTTCAGTATCTTATAAGTATTACTTGGCATTTACTTCCCCTACTGGTTCTAGAACTACTTCTAGAACTGGATTATCGGCTTTGGGAGGTAACTTTACAGTTGATGTAGCTTATTCTTTTAAGACTAAGGTAATAAACGGTTCTGAAATAAGTACAAGATACCCATTAGCTTTAACTGTAACCTCAAAACCAAGTTGGGTTACAAATGTAGCATTCACAACGTTATCAAGTGATAATGGAAACTATGGGTTAACCTTAACCTTAACAGAGAATACCGTAGAATCAACAAGGTCGGGTACCATTAAATTAAGGCAAGCAGAAAATGATGATAATGGTTGGGAGCTTACAGTCAATATAACTCAGAAGGCTGCAACTATAACCTATGATTATGTATTTAGTATATCATAGGTTATATACAACACCAGTATTTATTATATGAGATTAATCGAGTAGTAGATGCTCAGAGAGACCAGAACATTATCAATCAAGTTGTGGCTGCCTTAAAAGGTACAACTACACCGGCTCAGTAATTTTTAATTTGCTGGGATGACTAAAAAGGAGTGCATCTATTTTAGGTGTACTCCTTTTTTCGTTTTAACACATTAACTAAGGAATTATGGAACAACAAGAACAACTCACCGAATTTAAGATACAACTAGCATTACCTGCTCCAAATATAGAGGTTGCTCAAGAAGTAGCAAACAAAGCTCAGGTACTCATTAATCAATTTGGATACTATCCATTTCTAAAACTGGTAGACTTCATGCAGAAGAATCCAGGTGCAGTATCATTCGGTTTAAACTTAATAAATAGAAAATGATTATGGAAGAATTGATTTTTCAGAAAGTACAAAAGGGTGATATGATTTTCACCTTAGAGAAAGATCGTCGGTCTGGTTATCCAATCTTTGACCAAGCAAGAGTTTTAAAAGTTGGCGAAAGTAAACCAATGGCCTCAAATGGTAAAGAAGGTTTTGTTAACAGTATCGAATTAGTGATACAAGATTCAATATCTCAAATTACCATTTATTTACCAACTAATGTAAATGAAGGTATTTATAATGGTACCTATTATACTACCAATCTCGATAATATCATTAATGAGGTATCAATGCAGAAACAGAATGCTTTAAATATTTTAAATAACAAAGCCAAATTTGAGGCCGTTGTTTCTGAATGCGATAATATTCTTGGTTTAATTAATAATCGTTCAGAATCACCTCGTAATCCTGCTCCAGATTTCGAAGAATTTAAGTTATCCATGAATGAGAGGTTAACTAACCAAGAAACCCTTTTATTAAGGATTGCTCAAGAATTGGGATTAGATAAACCTAAACAATAATAAGAATTATGCCAAGTAAGTCGGTTAATATTACACTATCGACTCCAATTGGTCCTCTAGAAATATACGTAGATAAACGAGAACAAGCTCGTGCAGAAAGGTTGATTGCCAAAACTCCAAGTATCTTAACCGAAGGCTATGCGAAAGGTACAGAAAAGTTTGGTAATCAACTTCTTCGTATAGTAAGACGAAGTTTGAATACGGGTGTTCCACCACCCGGTACCCATACTTCTTGGCCAAAACATGCTCCAGGTACTGTAAAGAAATATGGGGAGCATACTCTATTACGACTCACGGGTCAATATGCTAAATCCGTTACTGTAGTAAAGACCAAGAATAGAACTTTCGTTGGTTTACCAATTGGAATCAAGAAGATTACCTATACTGGTAAGACTTCAAGAAAGACTTTGAATCAGATAGCTATCATGTTAGAGTATGGTAGCAGAGATGGTAATTTACCACCTCGTCCTCTTTGGAATCCTGCATTTAAGGCTGCTGGTGGAAAAGCTGCCTTACAAAAGGAAATACGAAATGAAGTTAGAAAAGAAATAAGGAAAGTTAAAAATGGCAGCAGACTTTGAAATATCTTCATTATCCGGAACTGGTACTGCAACTATTAGGGTAAAGCCTAAGGCAGTAAACGAAGACATGAATAATATAAAAGAGCAGGTTCTCAAGGTAGTAGTTCAGGGTGTAGAAAGGGAAGTAACTCTGGTACAAAAGGCCGCTCCTAAAATAGTAGAAACCTGGGGAACTTATTTTAGTATCACTCCAGAAACTACTTCCCATACTTTCGATGGTACTAAAAGGGGTGAGACCCTAGAAATAGGTGTATACAGTTACCAACAGAAGTTTATCGATAATAAGCCTCAAGATGAATATCGTGCTGTAGATTGGAAAGTTGAAAGCTCCTCAGATTGGTTAGAGGTAACCCAAGAAATTGGAGAAGCTAATGCCGCAGGTAAGCTTACTATCAAAACTAAATCTACTAATCAAGAACATAACCCCAGTAACTATGACCCCTTGGAAAGAACTGCTATAGTTAAGATTATCTCACAGCAAGAACCTAACACTAAGATAGTTTTAAATATAACTCAATCTCCAGGTACTAGAACTACTAAGTATGGCTTTGAACCAACCCCGAATATACCATTCCCAAATCTTGGTCAAAATACTAGTACTGCTCAGATTAGTAATGTAAAGGGTTATCAGTACTACCTTATCAACGGTATTCAAGTTGCTAAATTTATAAAACAATTTAAGATAACCGATATAAGTAAGACAATAGAGGGTCAATTCCCTGGAGGTATTGGTTCTGAACCAATACCCTTTAAAGTATGGCTTACCGATTATCCTTCAAATATTGCTACTCAATGGGTTAGTGAATTAAATTGTGTTGGTCATTTACAAACCATAATGAGTGGTTTTGGAGGTATTCAGGTAACTTATAATGGGTATATTAATGACAATGGCAATCAAAGTGTTCAATTAAATATTAGATTAGGACTTTAATGGTAAACTCAGAAGAAATAGTAGAAAGAACTTTTTATATCTCTCTACTTAGTACAATGTTGGAAATGGGTCTTACCTTAAACCCAGAAGACTTCTTACCTTTGTCTCAAGAAAACGAAAAAAGATTTCAAGAGGCAATCAAAGGTATGAAGAAGTTTATACCACTTTTTGGTATAGGGAATAATCAAGTAAAAGGCCCAAAGACTCTCCCAAGAATAACCATAGAACTACAGGGTTATTATGCTGGAGATATTGGTGTGAATAAATACATCATTGGTGATAAACTTGAGGATGGTAATTACCAAGCTTCAGAGTTTCCTTATGAAACTAAAGATATTACCATAGATGTACATCTGGTTTCTCAAACACAAGCAGATATGAGATTGCTACATACAATCTTATATACCGGCTTACCTGCTAGAGGATACGTGAGACCATACTTCAATGACTTAGAGGAATGGGAAAAGGGCAGGCTTGCTCCCACCGGAAACCTATTCATTGAAATTGGTAATTATTATGATCATCCAGATGTAGAGCATGGTATACTTGAGAAGGTATACACCTATGTATGTAAGGACGGTATTCTTCCAGAAAAAGCTTTGGGAGAAGGTACTCTTACACCTATCAAGGATATATCGGTTCTCATTGGATTGTTAGAACAAAACGAAAATGAGATGCTAGAGTTAAAAGTACCTAAGGTATAGGTACAATACTCTAGGGTATAAATTAAACGAGTAATTAACTTTAATCACAATAGAATTATGCCAACTTCACCTCATGTTGATTTTAAGTTTAAGAACAACAATGTTCTTCAAACTACTCCCATGTTAGGAGTTTCTTGTGTATTGGCTAGAACTACTAAAGGTCCATACGATGACCCTTCAGAAATCATCTCTACATTCTCTCAGTTCCAAAGAATCTATGGTTCTGAAATTGTACCCGATGGTTCTGTATCAAATATCGAAAAGGCTTTGCAAGGTGGTTCTAAGCTTCGTGTTATTCGAGTACTTGGCAAAGGAGCTACTCAAGGTACAGTAACTGCTTCTCAGGCTGCGGCAAGAAAAGCTAAAGATTCAGAAGATGGGATTTCAGTTGCTTCTGCTGTACCCGACTCGGCTAAACCCTCTGCTCTGATTACTTTAAAATCAGGTAGTACTACCTATAGTTTTGGATTAGTAACCAAGGGATATGGAGATCCCATTGGTAGTGCAGATACTTTCCAGGTTGGTTTTTATAAGCAAGCTAATACCTTGTATTATAAAATCTATTCGGCTAATGGGCAAGTACTTGAACAGGGTTCAGTAATAACCTACAAAACTGCCGATGATAACAATAATACTTCAGTAGATTACCTTGCTCTTAGTGCATTTGCTAAGAACTCGGAATATATTAAGCCGGTAATTACTGCAGGTTCCTCTTTTGAAAACCTAATTAAGTGGCTTACCGATGATATCGACGGTACTAAGAATGCTATCACTATTACCGTGGGAGATGCTGCACCCTCCGAAACAGAGAAACTGTTTAATGGTACTATCGGTAGTGCAGGTTCCACTCCAACTGCCGAAGAATGGATTGCTTCACTGGACTTGGTAAGAGACTACACAGACTTCTACCAATTGTTTATTTCACATATCTCTCAACACCTTACTACCGATTCAGATGTACTCAAGGTATATAAGGCTGCTGCAGATATGGCAAAGGAATTGATGGAATGGGTACTGTATATCGAAGTTCCCAAACATTTAACCCATTATACTCAAGGTACTCAGGCAAGAGATTACAAAGCTCAGGTAACTTGGGTACAGACTTGCCTTGGTACTGTAGGTAACTCTAAGTACATTGCCTACTTTGGTGGTGGACTTAAGTACTACAACGAAAACGGTAATCTTCAGGATTCCGATGTAGTGGGTACTATTGTTGGTTTGGGAGATGCCTCTGCTACTCAATATGGTCCTTGGAAATCCTTTGCAGGTATGAACCGAGGAGTTATTGGGGATGCAGTTGGTCCAGTATGCCCCAACTATGGTTCTCCTTCTCGATATAACGAACTGAACACCCTTGCTCAGAATTATATCAATGAGATGGTAATCAAAGATACTCCAGATGCAGGTAAGCAAACCATGCTATGGCATTGCTTCTCTTCTCAAGTGAAACAGGATTCTGAAAGATTCCTTTCAATCGTAAGACTGAACCTTTACCTGAAGAAGTTCCTTCGCCCGGTACTCAACAAATATATCGAAGAACCAAACGTTTGGAGTACTTGGAAGAGAATCTGGTTGGAGGTTAAACCTACACTGGATTCATTGGTAGATGAAGATGCTATGACCGAGTATACCTGGATGGGTGACCAAGATGCAACTTCTTGGGATGACCTTTCGGTTAATAACGAAGCAGATGCTCGTCAGGGTAAGTACCGTGCTATCCTTAAGTATAAGGATGTAGTTCCTATGCAAGAGGTAACTATGGAGATTGTAATCGATGCAGCTTCTAAGGCAGTATCAATCGTAGAAACAAGTAATAACTTATAAACTCATAACACAATGGGAGCAAAAGTAAAAAACCCACGGAAGAAATTCTTGTGGAGCATCATGTTCCCCAAACACCCTATCAATACTTATCTATTCCAAAGTTGTACTTTGCCAGATATTGAAATTGACCAGGTTGCTCATGGGGACGTCAATAGAGACGTTAAAACTGCAGGTAGGGTTACTATAGGTAATCTTATTGTAGAGAAACTTATGACTACTGCAGGTTCAGACACATGGCTTCATGATTGGCTTTATGCTTGCCAAGACCACATAGTTGGTGGAGGTTTGGTACCAAGTCAATATTGGGAAACGGCTATTGTAAATGAACTTGCCGAAGATGGAGTCTCGGTTCTTAATACCCACGTCTTCGAAGAGGTATGGCCATGTAAGATTACCGGCTTAGACTTGGACAGAATGGCTTCAGAGAATACCATTGAGTCCATAGAGTTCTCAGTTGGTACTGCAGATAAATACTAATTCCTTAGTCTATTTTCACTAAGATTCGGTGGAGGGGTGGGATTCCTGTGATAGGAGCTCACCCCTTTCTTGTTGTTATACGGAGTACTATGAACATTTGTAAACATTAAATATATCAAATTATGGAATTTAGAACATTTAGATTTACCGGACCTTCTGGTTTCGAATATGAAATCAGAGAACAGAATGGTGCTGATGAAGATATTCTCAGTAACCTTTCAGACATGAAGACTTTGATGAACCTTACCAAGTTCATTGCAGCAATTGTAATTAGAACTACTGCTACCCATAATGGGAAATTAACCGTAGATGATGCCCTTAACTTACCAGTCAATGACCGTTATGCTATTATCTTCAATTCTCGTATCTTCTCTTTGGGAGAGGAAGTAGAATTCGAATATGATTGGGGCAAAGAGAATGGTGGTAAGATTACTTATGGCCAAGACCTTCATGAGTTCCTTTTCGATTACGGTACTGCTCCAACTGAGGATGATTTGAATCAAAAGCCAGATGCTATCCCTTATTATCCAGAGGGAGTTAGATTGGTAGACCATGAATACACTCTTTCATCTGGCAAGAGAATTAAATTCGATTGTATGACTGGTAAGGGAGAACAAGAGTTCATGAAGTTGCCTTTGGATAAACAAACTAAGAATGCTCCTCTTCTTTGCCGTAATCTTCACTTAGAGGTTGATGGTAGTTGGGAGAAGGTAGAAAACTTTACTCCGTTTACTGCAAAGGATATGGCTGAGATGAGAAAGCATATCTTATCTATGGACCCTATCTTCAAAGGTGAATCCCATATCACTAATCCAACCACCGGAGAAGAAAGAACTTATCCTATAGTTTGGGCACCGAATTTTTTCTACCTGACGGAAGAGTAATGTTAGAGAGTGATTTTGTTTATATCACCAGAGCCGAGATAGCCTTAGACTATTTCGGCTTTTTACGTCTTCCGTACCGAATAAGGAAAATATTCAAGGAAATGGCCGAGCAATATTATAAACAATTAAAGAAAAGAAAGTAAATTATGAATACCAGTAGGAGTATAGTAGAGGTCGGTGTTGCCATGGTTTTAAAAGACCGATTCTCTCAAGAGGCTGGCAAGATATCTGGGTCATTCAGAACAATGATGAATGATATGAATACCTGGAATAGAGGTATACAGATGTCAGCTTCCAATACAATGGACTTCGGAATGCAGCTCGTAGGGGGAATGGCAAGGGCCTATAAATACTCTGCGGGTGTTCAGAATGAAGTTTGGACTGCTTCGAAAATTGCTGGTGCTACCATTGCAGAACAAAGAGAAATGTTACAATTGGCAAAAGATGTCAATGAGATAACTCCTCTTACTGCTTCGGATGTTGCATCAGGACAAAGATACCTGGCTATGGCGGGTAATAAATTCGATGCTATTAAAGAAATGATTGGGCCAGCATCTAAGCTGGCTTCAATCTTTACAATGCCAGTGGGACAGAAAGGTGGTGTAGCTGACTTGATGACTAATATCATGTCAATGTACCAAATCCCAATGGGAGAAGCCGCTAGAGTAACAGATGATTTATATACTGCAGTTACTAATGCAAATATATCTTTAACAGACTTAGCCCAGTCCATATCTTATGCAGGAGCAGATATGGCAACTGCTGGAGTAGACCTTCGGCAAACCGCTGCTGCTATTGGTGTATTGGGTGATATGGGTATACAGGGTTCTATGGCAGGTACCTCACTGGCCAATATGATTCGTTACTTACAACTCTCTCTTGTTAACCAAAAAAAGAAAGGCTATAACGCTTTAGCAGACCTGGGCTTAAGTCCAGATGAATTCTTCGATGCTCAGGGTAATCTTATAGACCTTTATACTATCTATCAGAAGTTTGCTAAGGCTGCAGTAGATTTACCTTCACGAATTGAAACACCAACTTTCTTCAATATCTTTGGAGTTCGTGGTAATCGTGGTATGCTTCCAGTACTTCGAGATATTGCTTCTGGTAGAGATAAGATGGGTAAGATACTTGCTACCTATGACCAAAACATGGGAGCAGTAAATCGACTCAATGAAGAACGTCTTAAAACTGATGCAGGTGTAATTGACCAATTCGAATCAAGTATAGAGAACTTAACAGTTACCGCAGGTGCAGCTTTGGGTAGAATCTTTACCCCAGTACTAAATGTGGGTAACTCTATAATCAAAGTAATTAATTCTATCTCAGAAACTTGGGTTGGAGGTTTTGGTCTTAGGATAGGAGCTACTGCAGTAGTAGTGGGTACTATAGTTGCAGGGTTTAATACTGTAAGAGGTATTATTAGGTCTGTTGGGTATTTACAAACTATTGCTACTGCTTCTACTGAAGGTATGTCTGCTGCAGCAATAAAAACTAATACTCAGTTTGCCATTATGGAAGCACACATGGTAAGGATGGTTAACCTTATGAGAACCATGGTTCAACTCCAAATGATGTCAAGCGGTATTGGTATGAATTCTGCTGGTAGATTTTATAACACTAAAACCGGAAGATATGTTAAGACACCAAATCCTGGAGTACCATTAGCAACTACTATGGCGGGTAATTTAGCTGGAGGGGCTTTAGCTGGAGCAGGTGCCCAAGTTGGTAGTCAAGTGGCTAGGCAAGGTGCTATAAAAGGTTTAACATCTATAGGTGGTAGACTTATGGGATTACTCGGTGGACCCTGGGGATTAGCAATTACTGTAGGTCTTCCTTTATTAATTGAGGGTATTAGTTACCTTAGTAATTCAGTAGATAGGAATACTGAAGCTCAGAATAAAGAGAAAGAAGACCCAACTACCATTAGAGCCCAGAATGAAGAGAGATTTATTAATGCTGTTAGGTTAGCTATTAAAGAAGGTATGAGAGATTCTCGTATCAATATCTCAGTAGAGGGTCAAGCAGTTGGAGATTATGCTCCAGGTTCTCAACAAGATTTTACTGGAGCTGCATTTGTAATGGGAATATAAAACTAAAACACTATGGCTAGAGTATTAAATAAAGCAGCAGGTAAGGTTGTTGAAAAGTACAATGACCTTACAAGAGATACAGCAGGTGTTCTTACAGGTCCATTAAATAAACTATGGAGAGCTCGGATATTACTCAATCGAACTCTTTCTACTCTTCCCAAAGATGATGCTCAAAAGGGTAAACTCTATACTCCCAATGGAGTAATCGGAGAAGCTCAAATATCGTCTAAGAACCCTATTCTAAATAAACAACTCCAGGCTAAATGGAGAATGGAATTACAATTCCCAAGGTTAGAAGAAGGTGAAGGAGTAGACCCAGCAAAGGGGAATAAGAATACTACTAATTACAGAAACTTCGAGGCTAAAGCAGAAGTTATATATCAGAATGAAGTAAGGATATATAACATGACTGTTAACCCCACTCAATACATTACCTTACAGAATAGACCTCCAGAAATAGATTTTAGAGGAGAAACCACATGGGCCACCATTAAATCAATGGGTCGCAATGTACCAATGTATCACTTTACTGGAGCTGAAGACATTATTCAATTCAATGTGTCTTGGTACTGTAATGACCCAGAAAATCCAGAAGAGGTAATCAATAAATGTAGGTTATTAGAGGCATGGTCTAAATCTAATGGTTACCAGGCTGCTCCCCCGATTGTTAAGATTGAGTGGGGGGATTCTGGTATATTCGATAACCACAATTATATCCTTACCTCAGCAACTTATACTCTGAAGAACTTTCAGAACGGTTATCGAATAAGGATACCCGGAAAGCCAGCTACTTTTGGTAATGGTAGGTTATTGCCTGCAGCAGCAACTCAAGAATTGATTTTCAAGAGAGTAAGTGCATATAACTTATCCTATGGAGATTTTATAAATTCCGATTCACTTAAAAAGACAGGAGGTATTAAATATGATTGATGTTAACCAATACCTAAAGGGAGCTAGCCCATACAATAATGCCTATGCTCTGAAGTATAACGATGGGGATTATTCCTTAGAAGCTAAACCTCCAGTAGTACCGGAATCCCCTAACGATATTCAACATACTGTTAAAGATGGGGAAACCCTACAAAACATTGCTTTCAGGTATTATGGTGATTCTGGTAAGTGGTACATCATAGCTGAAGCTAATAAGATACTGAATCCTTTTAAGGAATTAGAAATGGGAACCCTAATAAGAATACCGACTTATGGCAGCTAAACAGAAACCTATATTGTATAATGGAATGGGTCAACCTTATTTGGCCCTTTTCAATTTTGGAGGTATGCCTATAATGAATCCAATTACAGGTATACCCCTTGGAGCGTATATAAGTACCTGGAGTTATAGATACGATGAAGAGAAAGAAAACTTGGCTACTATTACTTTCGATACGGGTAATCCCGATACTGTAGACATTGCTGAGATTCAAGAGAACCAAAATATTTGTCTTCAGTGGGGATATATATACCCAGATGGTCAATTTATATCTGGGCCCATAAAAATAATTAAGGTAAGGGAATTCGAAGCCGTATTTGATTCTACAGGTACTCATGTAACTATTAAGTGCATTGATTCTTCAGGAGATTTAAGATATCAACCTGCTTATGTCCATTCGGATATGGAAGGCTATAAATTATCTACCTATTTAGACAATGGCTGTGGGAATGCTACTGGTGTAATCATAGAAATATTTCAGTAATGGAACAACAGATAATAAGTAATAAAGTATACGAGTCACTACAGGTACCCACAGAGAATACCCGTACTACTACTGGTAAAGTACTCTATGCTAACAAATACAGTGGGGTAGCTGAAGTAGCTATGCCAGAAGATTTAAAAGCTTTAATTGATAGTGACTTTGGATTGGTGGGCAAGAACGTCTTAGTTCAATTAGAACAGAAGATGAAAGGGTACACTAATGGGCCATGGTATGTAGATTCAAGAGATGGGATTATCTACATACATAATCGGAAATTCCATGAAGAACCGGTATGTACTTATACATATCAAGGGGGGAATGGGGAAGTACTTAGAGTATCTTTTGCTACTCAGAAAATAACTAAAAGGGTTAAAGCAGTATTAGCCCCATCTCTAGACCCAGATAGTAAAGATTTATCGGTATTATCAACTAATATAAACGAGCCAGAGGATAAGCCTCCATTAGCTTTAAGACCTCATGTGGCTCAGGTAGATAACCTTATGGTGTCTAATATTACTGGCAATGGGTTTGAAGATTATAGAAGTCATCCTACTACTCCTACAGAGGTAATGGATGCTTGGGATACTCAGCTTCAGTATAACATGGAAAAAACTGCAGAATATAAAAAGAGAGTAGAAGAGTATGAAGCAGTGGGTCCAGTAGGTGCTTATGAAGCAGGTAAGCAAAGAAAATTCGATGAAATGTCTACCGAAGAAGTACGAGCTACCATTAATCAAGCAGCTAATGAGTTACCTGACGATAAGAAGAATGCCCTTAAACAAGTGCTAAGAAATTCTAAGAATGGTAAAGAATTAGAAGCTAATCTTAAGAAATTATTAGAGTACGAAAGATACCTTTTCGAAGACGAAGATGGTATGGAGTTTATGGTAGAGGAATATGTAGACCCATTAGACTATGACCCAGAAGGCTATGCTTCTAAACAGGCCGGAGCAGGTATAGCTTCTGGTATCAATTTCCAAATGGGAGTACTACCTGCATCAGAAAGAGGGTTCGAAGCTTTAAATAAAGACCCATATACTGAAGTACTATCTGGTATGGAGATTGATACTAATAAACACTATGGCCAAGGTCAATATGGTAAGAGGGTTAAGGTAAGGCACATGAAAAGGGTAAATCTCAAGGTACCTCTTTATAAACTTTACCATAATTTATTTAGTAGATACGGTGGTGCCGATAAGTATGCTTGGGCAGCTAATGCCAATGCTAATGGTGGCTTAAAGCAAACCGAAAAAAGATTAGTATGTCAACTTCAAGTGGTTGGTAGACCCATGCTAGCAACTTCCCAAATAATAAAAATAGATAATGTGGGTAAAAGATGGTCAGGTCTTTGGTATATAAAACAATGTACTCATTCAATGGATGCTGGGCAAGGTTACATAACTAATATGGAGTTAGTAAAGAATAATTCCAAGTCTGGCTCTGTAACTTCTAAAACTGATTTATCTACTCAAAACATCGTAGCTAATGATGCTAAAGCTAATGCTAAAACTACAAAGGGTCAAGATAAAAAAGCTTTAAGTACTTCTCAGAATCTTAATCTTAACTTTACTTATAATGAGAAAGTATACTATAATGAACATTTCTTGAATGATAAGGGAGACATAATTGATATCAAGGGTCAAGCTGAGTTTATTCGAAAGAAGGCTTATTATACTGAAGTAAATGCCGATAATCCCCAAGCCTTGGCAGAGGGTATAGTGTTATCTACAGGTAATACAGTTACCTCTAAGGGTAAGTTAATTCCTGGTAAGATATCGGTTAAACAAATCCAAGTGCCTGAAGATTATGGGGTTAAGTTTAATTATATGGCCATAGCTAATCGAGTATACCGAGACATAGCTAAAAGGCATAAGCGAATAGCAAGTCAAATCTATGTAGAAAAATAAGGGTATGAGTTACGAAACAGCAAAGATAATAACCGACGAAGGCTTAGAGGGTCTTGGTCGGTATTACTCTGTTTATCGGGGCATTGTTATTGATAATGACGATGTAGAGAAACATATGAACAGAGTAAAGGTGTGTGTTCCAGAGGTAATGGGGGGAGTATTTGCTTGGGCATATCCTAAAGGGCAACATGGTTCAATTAGTTCTGGTTTCAAATTCTTAGCCCCTAAAGTGGGAGATACGGTATTTGTTACTTTTGAATTTGGGGACCCAACTAAACCTCTCTGGGAATACCATGGTTGGGGAATGAGTCAAATACCACAACCTCTGGATGGTCCCAATAAAATGGGGATAGTTACTCCCGAAGGAAACTTAATAGTCATAGATGATGATAACGGAGAACTTAATTTACATTTCAATGGACCTGTAAATGTTCGTTCAGAGAAAGAAATAGTAATAAATGCCGATGGAGATATAAACATATCTTCTGGTGATTCCGTGATACTTAATACTGGAGAAAATGGTGGAGTAATCAATATTTTTCAATTAACCGAAAAATTAAACCAAACCATTAAAGAACTAGAACAACTTCGTAGTATGTTCAATTCTCATGTACACTCAGGTGTAACTACTGGACCCGGTTCTTCAGGTCCTACAGTAACTCAAGTAATTAAACCTTTCTCACAATTCGTTGTAGACGATTATGAAGATAAAACCTGCATACACTAATGGAAAAGAATTACTTTACAGACTTAGTTGGTATAGGTGTAACTTATCCTATCCAACTTACAACTAATGAAAAGGGTGAAAGGGGTTGGTACCCAGTAAATGGGGATTTTAAACTTATCAGAGATAATATAAGTTCGATATTATATTACATGATAGGCCAGAGATTTCGACAGGAAAACTTTGGTAGTAAACTATGGCAATGTATTGAGGAACCAAACTCACAAGCCCTGAGTTTTATAATTAAAGAGTTTTTAAAACAAGCCATAGGTGCTTGGGAACAAAGGATAACCTTCCAAAATATCACAGTTACTAGAGTTGATGCAAAAATACACATAGAAGTAACCTATGTAGTAAATGGAACAAATTCTAGTCAGTACCTCGATATCACCTATGACCGGTCGGATAATTCATTAAATACACAATAATATGGGAATCACAAATAAATGGCTTAACCCATACCAGAGGTCTTATCAACAGATTAAGGCCAAGCTGGTTGAATCCCTTATGGGGCTTAAAGACCCTCAGGGTCAGAAACTCATAACGGATTATTCGGAGGGGAATATCTTAATTATCATCCTCTCATTGTTTGCGGCAATTGCCGAAGTACTTCACTATTATGTAGATAATATGGCAAGGGAAACCTTCCTATCTACTGCAAGAAGGTATGATTCGGTAGTTAAACATGGGGCTTTGGTAGATTACCATGCTCGAGCAGCAATTGCTGCTACAGTAGATGTAATCTTATCCAGAAGTATTACTGGTAATTCTATCGGAGCTAAATTAACTATACCCCAAGGAACTTTATTTACAGATTCTAGTGGTAATTCTTGGTTATCTGCCAGAGACGTAACTTGGTATTCAAATGTAACCACTTGTAAAGTACCAATTATACAACATGAGAAGTATACTGCAAGCGCTCTCAATAATATGGTAATACCCACTGGAGATAGAGTTATAATTCATCTTGGTACTCTACCCAATGGTAAGTATTATGAACAAGGCTCTATGTCATTACAGATAGGTGGGGAAACTTGGGTATTAGTAGATACATTTGCAAAATCCAAACCCACAGATAAGCATTTCATGGTTTCAGTAGATGAGGCACTCAATCCTTATATAATGTTTGGAGATGGTACCTTTGGTAAGAAGCCTGCAGCAGGAGCAAAAATAACCAATGTGGTATTCTACTTAACCAATGGTACTCAGGGTAATGTAAAGAGTAATACTATTACTTCTGTACCTTCAGTAATCTCTTCTTCAATTACTGATGCTACCGTAAGTAATGCTTACGATGCCGGAGGTGGTTCAAACTATGAAAACTTTACAATGCTCAAAGAACATATACCTTTGAGTGTAAAGACTTTGGGAGTAGCAATTACCAAAGAGGATTTCGAAAGTTTAGCTATGTTAGTTGATGGGGTAAACAAAGCTAAAGCCGATTATGAATGCGGTAGAAAGCTTACCGTATATATTAGCCCAGATGGTGGAGCAGTTGCTTCTTCTGAATTAATTAATAGGGTATATAATTTATTATCCCAAAGGGCTCCTATGACTACTTGGTTAAAGGTTAAATCTGCAGGCAAGGTTCAGATTATTCTAGAGATGGAAGTTACTGGTAAGAAGTCTTATAAGACTGCAGAGATACAAACTCAAATTCTTACAGCATTATACAATGCCTATTCTCCAGAGCAAGCTCAGATAGGTGGAAGCGTAAGGTTATCAGATATCTATGCCTTAATAGATAACTTATCAACAGTAGATTACCTTCACCTTACTAAATTCTATATTAAACCTTGGCCTACTACCATCTATGGTAATAAAGAATTAAACCTGGGCCAGTTTAAATTAAACAAGGCAAAGGGTTCTATGACCTACTACATAACCTTCAATTCCTCAACTACCTTTACAGTACGTTCGGTATCAAATGGTTATGTAACTACTGGCTCAGTTGGTAGCTCTATCCAGATTATAGATAAGGCTAATGGTTTTGACTTCTCTTTGGATATTCAGAACAATAATTATCAGTCTGGTTACAGATATTCTATTACGGTATCAGAACCTAACCATGACTATGAAGACCCCGGTTTTAATTTACCAGTATTCGAAAATGCTTCACAATTGACTTTAACCGTAAAAGAAATTGTATAATGATAAACCTCAAAAATCTAATCGACTTTTTGCCATTCGAGTATAAAGCTCAAGATACATATAAGGTAAATGGCAAAGGCATCTTAGAGAGGTTTCTAGAAATTTGTGGAGAGCATTTTGAAGATTACATTACAAAGGATATTGAGAATATCTTGGACATTATCGATATAGATAAGGCTCCGGATATGTATCTCAATTTCCTTTGGCAATTCCTCGGAGAAATGCCCTTTGCTTATGGGAACACTATAGATGCACAGAAATGGGCAGAGTACTTTAATGGGTTCTACTCCGATGATAAACTCCAAGAGTTATCTAAGCTTTGGATAATACCAAAGGAGGGACCCTTTACTTTAACCAGTACTCAAGTAAGAAACATCCTGAAGTATTCGATATCTCTTTTTAAAATAAGAGGTACCTCTGAGTTCTTCGAAATAATGATGAGGCTGTATGGGTTAACCTGCGTAGTAACTGACCCTGCAAAGGCTGATAGTTATGATGGTTGGGTAAAAGGTAATCCGCACTTTGACCAGTATTACCATTATGACGATAAGTATACCTATGATAATACTTTCGATTGTTCTCAATGTATACCGGTAACCTTTAGACTTACCGGTCATGGATATACTTCGAACTCGGTAGCTTTCAGAAAATTTAGAGAAGCCGTAGAGGCTTTCTTTAAAAGATTCATACCCTATCATGTATCTTTCGATATTCAATATGGGTTTACCGTAAATGATGAGTATACAATTAAAGCTGAGTTAGTAAATCCAGACCAACCCAATCTTATTACTTCAGAGGTATATGAAGTACCGGTAAAGGTAACTGTAACTTCAGATTGGATAAATGCCGACCTAAGATATCAGATATCCAGTGATAATATAAATTGGGGTTACACTAAACACGAAAGTGGTTCCATTTTTAATATACCCAGAGCAGGTACTTATTATTTTAGAAGTGTGGGAGACCCTACTAAGGTAACTCAAATCACGGTTAATCAAGAATCTTATAATCGAGTATATTCTATTACTTGTGACCCTATTACTGGAAAGATAACTCCTACTAACCTAAAAGTAAGTACAGTAGTAAGGGCAAACGTATCCTATAAGGGTACCGTGAAAACCTGTAATGTACGATTATCCGGTACTGATATGGTGAAAGTCTCTGGCTCAACTTGGGAATTTTCAGAGCCTGGTACCTACATCTTTGAGATTGTAGAGTTCCCAGTAAAGCAAACTTCCTTTGTTGTAACTCGAGAAGAGATTACATATAAGGTAAGATGTACACCTTCTGAATTTAGAGTTGGGGATAAGCAAAGTATCAAGGATGCTACTACCACTCTTACCATCGAATCGAATTACCCAGAATCATTTACTGGTGAACTATATTGTAGGCTAATTGGTGATACTAAGTTGTTTAAGAACGGTGATAAGTTTACTGCTAATAGTTATGGTACTTATAAGTTTAAATGTACACTGGATAAAAGGGAAACCGATGAAGGTGTAGGTATATTCGAAGTAGTATCTGGTAAGACTGCAGTATATAGAATTACGGTTAGCCCACCAACAGTCACATTATTCAATGGCTCTGCAAAAGCTACAGTAAAGATACAACGTATTTCTGGTAATGGGGATGATTACAGAGTAAGGGTAATTGAAACTGGGGAAACCTTTAATGCTCAGAATGGTTATGTATATACTGCAAATAGGGCAGGGACTTATACCTTCCAGTCTGTAGCTTACCCTACTGCTAAGACTACTTTGGTAGTTAATAATTCTCCAGTAGTATATCAGAATAAATTAAAGATAGTACCTTCGGATGCTACAGACAGTCATTGGAAAGAACCCAACTGGGCATTACCAGAAGATCAGATAGATGATACTTATGCAGTATACCAATTACTGGATGAGAAGTCTGCTTGTAAGTTCCATCTTGAGGAAATGAAAAATGGGGTCAATGTAAGTGGTACTGCTACTTGTGATGAGAATGGGGAAACCTATAACCTTGATGAAGAGATTACTCTTACCAAGGCTGGGACCTATACCTTTGTAGCGGATGATGGTTCTTCTTTAAGATGCCAAGTAATATTGGAAGATTATCCTACAATCATCGAGATTTCTTGTACTCCCCCTTATGCAGAATTAAAGGGGAATGTTAAACAGGTATCTACTTTAATCAAGTGTACTTCTAATAAACCTGACTTCGATAGTCGAATAAGGGAAGTTGGTAAAGTAACTACTTATGACGCAGGTGGTGCTGGTTATGAATTTGTAACTGCACAAGCTGGAGAGTATATATTCGAATCAGTGGTAGATACTTCGAAGAGAACTAAGTTCACCGTAGTAGATGCAGACCTTTTAAGTGTTAGTCCTCAAAAGTTAGAATGGGAACATGATGACCTCTCAGAGAAAACATTTACCATTACAACTTACAGTAATCAATCTTGGCAAATAGTAGAACAATGATAAATTCAACAATCGATAGAATAACAGAGACCACAACTCAGTCTTTATTCAAGACATTCACTGTGGGTATATTGGGAGAGTGTACACAAATCTTGTATGATTTGAGATGGATGATAATTCTTGCAATAATTCTAATCCTATCAGATTTATGGTTTGGGTTATCGGCAAGTAGGTTACAGAAAATCGAAATTCGAAAATCTAGAGCTGGAAGAAGAACTCTAAACAAAATAGTAGATTATATCTGTTATGTTCTACTTGGTGCTGTACTTGGTAAAGCTATTGGGGAACCCTATGGGATGAACCCAATGGTGGTATCAATAACGGTTATGGTAATATGCTACTGTTTCGAAGTAGATAGTATATATGGACACATCTGTGAAATACATGGTATTAAGAAACGGTACAGTATATGGAGAATACTCTTTAAATTGTTAACCCTCAAGTTCAAGGATGTAGGTGAAGCATTTAAGGATATGTCAGAACAAAAGAATCAATTTAAAAATACTAAGGACAATGAAGACGTACTTTAAGTATGAAGGTATTATTAAATCAAAGGAAGCAGCAGAGGCAATTGCTGCTCCTTCTGGTTTAGGGCCATTCTGTGGATTTGGCTCGGCTACCATAAATGGTAACAAATTAGTAGTATCTCCTCAGGGAGTTGCTGGAAGTAAGTATACCAATGTAATCAAGGATAGGATTATGGCAAGGTATATGGCAAAGGCTTCAGAAGATGGGGAATTGCCAGATGTAAACTTTGGGTGTATTTCAAGGGATGGGTATGTATTTATATCTGATGAACAAACCCTTACCATTGAGAATATCCAAGGTACCCAAGGTTCAACAGAAGAAGTATTACTCTTTGCAGTACACACTACTATCTCCGAACCTGTAGATAACCCCGTAGACTTCGTAGCTTATTGGAATGAATCTTCCGAAAGCTTTTACACATTGTTCAAAAAGTCTCTGGATATTTATTATCCGATTGCCGAAGAAAATCGTACACCGGATATCATTAATAATGATATATATTCCAATTATGATATGACCTATAGCAATCTTCTAGAGATGGTAGAGAGTGCTTGCCCCTATTACTCTAATAATAAAACTTCCGTTGTTCTTATCGGAGTATATGGTAAGGGTACTGATGCAATGACTAAACGAAATGAGAACTTTGCTATCGTACCCTATCAGGGTAAGTTCCAAGAAATCCCTTATACTACTGCTGCCCAGAGTATGATGAAGGAATCAGTGAAAAGATTAGAACAAGTAAATTCAGGATTCCCGGTAATAGATGAATCGGGTACTAAGTTAAATATCAAGCAATACATCGATAGTCAGATTGAGGCTATCAGAAAAGAATTCGCTGAATCTCTGAGTACTGCTAACTTACCAATCGGTTCTATCATTCTTTGGGAAACCGATGTAATACCGGAGGGCTGGGCAGAATATACTAAGGCAGCTGGTAGAATAGTTATTGGTTACCAAGCTGGAGGAGTTCAGATTGGAGATGAAGTAATGCTACAGAATGTCGGAGATTACTATACACCCACTAAGGGTAACTTCTTAATCTCAATTAAAGGTGATGACCTTCCTAAGCATAGGCATGCTCTTGGTGTATCTAAAGGTAAACAAGATAATGCCAATAACTGGGAGAACGTTCGTCCTCAATCTTTCTTTAATAGGGAGACGGGATTGAATGGAGATTTCGGTAGAGGAACTCCTACCAAGGGTATTCAAGATGGTGCTATCGTAGTAAGCTGGAACCTATTAGGGGAATCTTTCTTACAAGAAACTTCGGTAGAAACTTTGGATATTGAAAAATTGCCACCGACTATTACATTACGATATATCCAAAAGATATCATCATAAAGTTGTTATTAGTTATTTAGTAGTATTAAAACTCATGTGTATTATTTGTATTGTTTAAGAGTAAACCTTTGTTTACAAACTGTGTTTGCGTAGTTAAAATCAATTAGGGAGGGGCGTTGGGAAACGCCCCTTTTCTTTTGTGTTAATACTTAAGTTCTTCTTTAGCTCGGTCTTCCCAATATTGTATATCTTGTCTAAGTTCCGAGATGTATCTCATAGACTCATTAGTCTTAGGCATTTCGAAAAATTCGATAAGCATTATATTAGTTATTCGAGTACTATTTTCAAGCCTTTCCTTGATAAAAGGGGGAGGAGTAATTAATACCTCAAACAAAAGATAGGCATCTGGAGAAAGCTTATCTTTCATATAAGTATACATCATATCAAGCATTTCCGATTTAGCTTTCTCTTCTTCGGTATCATCCTCTAATTCTTTATCATTATCGAATAAGTCATCGAGTTTAAAGAGGCTTTGATTATACTCTGCCTGTTCTCCGTATGCAGAACGAAGCAATTTATTTTTGAATGTACTAAGTGATGCAAGAATTCTTGCTTTAAGATGTTCTTCAGTACATTCACCATAGTATTTGTTGAAAACAAATAACATCTTATCCCAGAAATAAGATTGGATAATATCCGGTGTAAGATTAAACCGTTTATAATCAATCTGTCTGGTAAGGTTTCTAATTACTGGCTTACAAACTTTATAAAGTCTGTTGAAAGTAGCTTCATCATATTCTTGCATAGGTTTTAATCGATGAAGCTCTGAACCGTTATTTCCTTTACTTTTTCCCATGTTTTTAAATATTCGTTATGCAAATATAAGTATTTTTTCTTATATAAAATAATAATATTAAATATTCGGGAGCTTAAGGTAGTGGATTAGTAGTTTCTAGATAGATGTCAACATACTTAGAACTATCTCGGTACTATCAAAATCTATTAGTTTATATAATATTGCAATATAGATATGAAGAAATTTAAAGACAACATCAAGTTCAGTTTTTCTCCTGAGTTTCAGTTCGAGATACTCAGGTTTGTTTTAAAAGATAAGGAAGGAGGATTAGTACTCAAAAGGATTAAATCCAATTACCTGGTTCTCATAGAACACTCCCTTATCTTCGAGGGTATATCAAAATATTTTAAGAAGCAAGGCAGAATGCCCTCCGAGAATATCTTAAAGGAAGTATTAAAAGAGTTACTAGAATCTAAAACCTATGTGGATTTGGTAACTAAAGATGATATACCCAATATTAATAAACTAATAAGTAATCTCTATCATATACCCCTATCGGATTCTGATTATATAAAAGAAAAGATATATCAGTTCTCTACTTATGTTGAGATGAAGAACTTAAATGATTCCTTCGATTTGGATAATTTCGAACAATATGAAGAATATTCAAGGAAGATTGAAAAAGTACTTCAGAAAAGTAAACCAAAGAAAGAGGACGAACCTATATACATGATTCGAGATATTACTGAGAGACAGTTTAGAAGACAATCAGAACCTTCAGTTATACCTTGCCCATTTAGGCAGTTGAATGAACTAACTAATGCAGGAGGTTATCCAGAGCATTCTGTTAATGTGATACTAGATAAACCCAAGGCAAAGAAAACCTTCTTTATGGTAAACCTTGCAAGAGGTTATCTCAGAATGAAGAAGTCAGTATTATATATTGATACGGAAAATGGTCAAGAACAGATCATGGACCGTTTCATTCAATCCAGTATTAATAAAACCAAGAAGGAATTATACTCGGGTGAATATGATAAACTTGAGGCAAAGCATTTAAGGAAACTTGCAAGGTTTGGAGTTGAATTAGTGGTTGAGCGTGTACCAGCAATGATTACTAATACCACTTATATAAGAGAAAAGATAATTCAGCTTCGTAATCAAGGGATTGATATTAAAGTTCTTATGGTTGACTACGCTGGTAAGCTTGCATCAATAGCGGGTGATAGAGAAGATTTCGAAAGGATATCTAATGTATACGTAGACCTTCAGAATCTGGCAGAGGAATTACATTTAGACATTATATGGACTGCCCATCACATTACTCGTGAAGGTAAAAAGCATAGGCTTACTAGATACGATGAGAATGATATCTCTGGTTCAATTGCCATTGTTCGTAATGCCCAGGTTATTGTGGGTCTTAACTCTACCGAGCAAGAAGAAAAAGATAATATACTTCGAGTTGAGATGGTAGTACAAAGGGACGGTCTTTCTTCAGGTAGAGCCTTATTTAAATGTGATGTTGAAAGACAAAGATGTACAGAATTTACAAGAGAACAACGTAAACAATATGATGAAGTGTACGCGGGTATAGTAGATAAAATGGTGAAAGAACAAAAAGGTAATCCATCGGCAAATAAAGAAAAGTATGAGAAGAAATCGGGTGATATATAATATTAAGTTTATCCCTAATATAGAGGGGTGGGAAAACTACCATATCTCAAGAAGAGGTAGGTTATATAGATACTATCCCAATAGAAGAGTTTGGATGATACTTAATGGTACAATTTCTAGAGGTAGGGTTTATCATATTTTAAGGAATGGCACATCTCGGATTAGAATACAAGCATCCAGGTTAGTGGCAATAGCCTATATTTCAAACCCAGATAATAAACCCTTTGTATGTCATAAGGATAATAATCCTTTGAATAATAGGGTAGAGAATTTATATTGGGGTACACAATTGGAAAATATTAGACAGTGTATTTCAGATAAAAGGCTTAGACCTCAGGGTAAAATACCCTTAACCAAATCTCAAATTAAATCCCTGAATCAGGATTATACATCTGGAGTAAAGGTTAGGTTAATAGAGAAGAAATACAATATAACCCATATTCATAGATATCTATATTCTAATATTAAACTTCGAAGAAATGTGGATAAAAGAACTTTGGATAAACTTTAAATGTCATTTAGGTTATCATGAATGGGTTGCTGTACATTCTTATGAATATAGGCAACGTCCTCGTAGAGCAATCTTCTCTCATAAGGGAGGTAGAAAGAAAGCTCAGTATTATATAAAAAAGAAAACCGAATATTATTGTAATAATTGTGGGAGGAAGAAAATATGATTAAGAGATTAGAAGGAATCCAAAGAGGTCAACAGGTATACATCATACCTTCAGACCCGAGACACAGTCCTTACTGGACAAAGGTTATTTCTGTTGGGCCTAAGAAAATTAAAGTTGAGGGCACTCCAGATTTAAGAGAATTTGACCCAAACACTGGTAGGTCAATACGATGGGGAGGATGGGAAATGTATCTATCAGAATTTCAATTAAAGAAAGAAGAGGAGCTTATTAACCTTAGGTATGACCTTATTCAAACCTTTGAAATTTTCGTAAGGGGTTGTAAGGATATAGAAAAATTGAAGAGATTAACAAAACGTTATTCTAAGTACAATGAAAATAACCAATCAATTTAAGTCTAAGCTCCGTACTTACTTTGTTAAAAGACTTGGAGCTTACGATTATAAGCATGGCTGGATGCGTATACCAACTTGCCCATATTGCGGGAGAGAACAGAAGTTGGGGGTTAATCTTTCCATGTATCGAACTAATTGTTTTCGATGTAATGCTCATCCCTCTCCTGCTCAACTGATAATGGATATAGAGGGATTTACAGAATACCATGAACTAATTAACTTTTTGAACAATGGGCAATTTGATGAACTACAGTTTAAGGAAGAGAAAATCGAACTTGCCGAAGGGAAACCAATCTATTTACCTGAAGGGTTTCGAAATATCTCAATTGGAAAAAGCCAACTTGCGAAAAGCATCAGAGGCTATGTTAAAAAGCGTGGATTCGATATCAGCAGCTTTTCGAGATATGGCATTGGCTATGGCACAACTCAACCATTCTATGGATATCTTATCATCCCCTTTTACTACAAGGGTCAACTTAAATATTACAATGCCCGTAACGTCATTGGTAAGGGGCCACGATATAACAACCCTGACAAAGATATCACAGGTCTTGGAAAGCAATTCATCATATTTAATCATGACGCATTGGAAATGTACAGGTCGGTATTCATATGCGAGGGAGCACTTAATGCTCTCACAATGGGAGATAGAGGCATTGCCACAATGGGTAAAGCTATTAGTGCCTACCAAGTCAATGAGCTACTTAAATCCCAATGCGAACGATTTATTATATTGCTGGACCCAGATGCCAAGCAATATGCCATCAACTTGGGTCTCAAGCTTATTAACTATAAAAAAGTCAAGGTGGTGTTTTTACCAGACGGAAAGGATTGCAACGATCTTGGGAAAAGGGAAGTCTTAAGGTTAGTATATAATACTCGGTATCAAAGTTATCAAGAATTGATTGCTATCAGAAACTCATTGAAATAGGGAGTTCCTATTATATTATAAATAATATATTTATGCGTGAACCATCTATCCATATAACTAAGTCTCAATTTGAGGAAATATTAAATACCTTAGAGGTAGACAATTTCCCAGTTGAGGCTTTTTTTGTTATTGCTCGAAAGGAGGCAATAAATCATAGAGCAGTCTTAGTTTTTAACAATAAGAATACTAAGCGAGTTAATAACATATTACTAGCATCTAAGGGAGATGCTGCCCTCGTTGCTGATATTTTATATGCAACTCGTATAAAGTTAAAGCATCGGGGAGTTCGGAAAATAAATGAAAGTAATTCTCGAGAATGGGCAAATTGTAAAAAGCTTGCAGAGATATGTAATACCTTCTGTGAAGATTTTAAATTTGATACTCGTGAAGGTTTTATCAAGTATATAGAGACTGGATTAAAAAGGATGACTGATTATCGTAATGTTATGCAAAGGTTATTATCTATGCAAGAAAACATCACTAATCAAGTAGATGCTGAGATAGAGTTACAAAATTCAGATTTAAAACTTACCAAAGAGATACATGATTACTTTATAGGTAAGATTGCTAAGGCAACTGGTATATATGAATCTTATGAAAATCAACCAGAGAAGTATGTACACTTTGCAAAGGTTGGTGATTTCTTAAAAGAAGAAGGTTGGGATTATAAGACCTTCATCGATGCTCAGTTTGAATCTCTTGCATGGTGTAATGGATTACCAGATATTGCACAAATGTATACGGATAAAGCAATTGAAAGATACAATAAGTATTTATATAAATATAAGAATAAACAACTACTTGAAGGTGAACCAGAAGTTGAAGGTTCCCTTTGGGATAAAATAAGAAAATGATATGAAAGGTTTACAATTTTTCGGAAACAGAGTAGAGGATGCAGCTAATGCTTTTATAGATGTCCTCAAGTATTCAGACCAATCCGTGGATTATCCAGATTTTAAGGATATCGAACCATGGCCTGATGAGATAATTAATATGTTCTATGTGATTTGGAAGAATGCCAAGTTCTCAGAACTAAGTGCCATCATTATGTATACCCAACAGTCTTCTAGATTTGAAGAAATATCAGAATTGATGTTGGGTATTGGTTTGGTAGAAATGAGACACCTTGATAAGATATCGGACTTTTTACAAAAGGCAGATCCCTATGAGGATTACTCTACCATGAATATTAATCCTACAATTGAGATTGGTTCTACTTGGGAACAAGCTTTAAAGATTGCTTTGAATTCCGAGATAGAAACTATTGGTCACTACAAGAAAATCCAAAGATCAATTGGTCAATACGAGGAACGTCCAGATTACGATGACGTGAATTATTTCCTTGAGAAATTGATTGCGGATGAGGAGCATCATATTAAACTTCTCAAGGAAGCAATGGGTATGGATAAATCTACTAAGGGTGTAACGGTAATTATCAAATGAGTAAGATAATTATTCAGAATGGGAATATGTGCGAACTTGACTTACCTCTTAAGTTCGCACAGAAACTTTATAATGAGTTTGCCATTCGACATCCGAATGCTTTCTACTTACGTACAAGGCAAAGAGGTATGCAGAATTGGGACGGTAAGATTCATTACATTACCAAGACTGGGCAATTTAAAATAGGTTTACTTCCTAAGGTATACGATATGTGTATTGAAATGGGGATTAAACCTAAAGTTGTAGATATGAGACAACCATTACCTAAAGTCAGTAAAGTAGTTACGAATATAGGTAAATATAAATTAAGACCCGAGCAAGAGAAAGCAGTTAAGTCTGTGATTAATAATCGAGTAGGTGATACACCTTTCCATATTGGTGTATTAGATTACACGGTTAATGCCGGTAAAACTCTTATCATGTCGTCTTTATATTTAACCTATAAGAAGCAGTTAAAGACTTTGCTAATAACTAATGACTCAGATTGGTTAAATCAAGCTAGAGAAGAATTTAAGCAATATCTTCCGGGAGAAGATATCACTTTTGTTCAAGGCAAGGTTTTAAACTGGAGTAACTTTACTATAGGTATGGTTCAATCCATCTCAAGGAATATGAGGTTCTATCAAAAGGAATTATCTCAAATAGATATGGTACTTGTGGATGAGGCTGACCAGGGAGGTAGTAAGCAATATCAGAATGTAATCACCCGACTGTTTAATACCAGAATTCGTATAGGGTTATCTGGTACCATTTATATGAGTAAACTTGCTAAGGATAAGGTCAAGAACATGAACCTAGAATGTTTCTTTGGTAAAGTGATTGCTGAGTTTAAACTTAAGGATTCCATCAAGAAGGGTTACTCAACTAAAACTATCGTAAAGATGGTACCCGGTAAACCTTGGTATGGTAATTGGGAATCTGATTGTATATCCTATAAGGAGATATATGATGATTCTATTACCGAAAATAATACCGCGTGGACCATGGCTTATAATCGATTACGATGGAATATTAATCAAGGTAGATATCCTGCTCTTGTAGTATGCAAGCATATTGCACATTGTGAAAATCTATATAAGTTCTTTAAAAAGAAACTGGGCGATGCCTATAATATTGCCTACGTGCATGTTAATACTCCCTCTAAGTTAAGACAACAAATAATGAGGGATTTTAGGGAAGGCAAAATAGATATCCTGGTATCAACTACAATCATTGCTCGAGGTAAAAACTTTCCTAAGCTTAGGTATTTACTTAATGCAGCAAGCATGGATAGTCAGGAAAAATCTATTCAGTTTCTTGGTCGTTTGGTAAGAACCGATAAATCGAAAAAGAAAGTATACCTGGATGACCTTCATTATCCTGGCCCTTATTTAGATAGGCATGGTAAGCATAGGAAGCAATATTATCAGAGACAAGAATTGAAAGTAATATTGTTAGATAAGCTATGGAAGAAACATCCTAACCATAGCCTTATTAAGAGTTAACTAGAAGTACTATGAGTATTTACTTTTTCTCCGTAGGAGGAAAAGAAGATTACAATTAATAAGCATATAGGCATTATGAATAATGATAAACTAATATGTATCAGAGATGAAGATGATACTAAACTAACTACTCTCTTATCAGATGGTTGGAAGATAATCCAAATCTCTGCATCAGGTATTTATTGCTGGGTACTCTTAAGGAAAACCCAATAACACTAAAAAGAAAATTAAAGGCTTTCAGTGATGGAGAAATATATTTTAATTACAGCGGTTGTTATTATGATAATAATACTCGCTTTAGACTTCATACTTTCTAAGGATGGCTATCAATGCCATTCATGTAAGAAACGTTTTCATAAAGAGGATTTAGAAATCAAGGGATGGCATTTAAAAGAATGGGTCTGTCCCCATTGTAAACACCTTAATTACACTTATGATGAAGAAGATTAAAGAATGGTTTAAGTCTCTCGTTGTTGGGGAGGTACCCAACCCTAAACATGTATTCAACTGTAGAGATTTGATATGGATATCAAGCTTGGAAACTTCTCAAAATACTCCCGAATGCTTTACTCATTATTTCTATCTGTACTGGAGTAATGGTATGGTAGTCAAAGTATGTCAAGAGAGTCATGATAGAAATTCATACCAAGAATTATATAAACTCAGGGAACTATTTATTAATAACATGGGTTATTCCTATGTTCCGATAGAAGATAACAGTGAAATATACATTTTTATAAACGTAAAAAAGGACATATAATGGCTAAGAAAAAGAAACAACTTCCTGACTTATCGAAGCAAGATATTCTTACTCCCATAGATGTAAGTACTTTGGGAACTAATGGAGACCCTTGCTTTGGTATTGGGTATGATTTATCAACTAAGGAATGTAAACTATGCGGAGACTCAGAATTATGTGCATTCAAGATGTCACAGAACTTGAACATTACAAGAAAAGAACTTGAACAGAAGAATCAATACAAGGATTTGGATATACTAGAAGATACCGTTGGTATCAAGAAATATATTCGAGGTTTGATTCGGAAAGGGAAAGATAGAAAAGAGGTTATTACCAAAACCGTTGAGAAATTCGAAGTACCAAGAAAACGTATTAGAGAACTTTATAAAGAGTGTACTAAATAATGAAACCAATAGAGATGATATGGGCTATGTTCAAGGTATACCTTAACAACCCAAACTATTTTGTAAAGCAAGAAGATGTACTTGCTAATTTATGTATGGAGGGTTCTACCGATGTAATCAGGATGTGTAATTCATTGGGAGTACATGTTTCTAGACCCGAGAAATTAACCTTTGGACAACTTTTACGTAAATGTAATATATTATGAACAGATTTAGATTTATCAAAGTAAGGGAGGTAGTATCTCCCAACAGAGCAAACCCAAATGATGCTGGGTTAGATTTTTATGTACCAACCAACCTGACTTCAGAGGATATCCATTCTAAGAATGGGTTCGATTCAGGAGGGTATGATTTGGATATACCCTTTAGTGAACATTTCGTAAGGCATATAGCTTTACAACCTGGGCATAGGATACTTATCCCATCGGGTATCAAAGGTTTGTTAGAACCGCCTGCATCTATGCTAATGGCAGCAAACAAATCTGGTATAGCTACTAAGAAAGGATTAATCTTTACTGCCGAGATAGTGGATTCTCCTTATGTTGGAGAGATACATATTGGGATATATAACACTTCTCAAGAAATTCAGGTTATCGAGGCTGGTCAAAAGCTGGTACAATTTATTCATGTACCCATTTATATTACCGAGCCAGAGGAGATTCAGCAAGAGGAGTTTTATACTGAATCACAAATGTGGGGAAGCAGAGGAGATAAAGGATTTGGTTCATCTCAAAACATAAAATAGTGGACATAAGGAATATAAATGAACAAGTGCCTCAGGTAGAAGAAACTGAGGCACGGATACTACAAGAAATGTATGATCTTGGGATAGAACAATTCTCTGGATATAAATCTATAGAGAAGTTACCAGATTATCCTTTAGATATAAATAACCCAAAGAACCAAGTTATCCTAAAGGATTTTATTGGTAGGGTTATTGAGGAATTAACCGAAGGATTCGAATCTACCGATGAAGTAGTATCTATATATCGTGATTATGGATGGAATAATGATTGCTTAACCTCAGAAGAATACACTCAGGTATTAAATCATCTAGCAAATGCAAATGAGGAACAAGCAGATGCCTTGGGATTCTTCTTTACTTTGCTTTTGTATTCTAATATATTGCCAGAAGATATTCTGAAATACCAAGATGCAAAGAGTTTATTTGAGGTAATGGCAATCGGAGTCAAAGACCTACTCATCAAGTACCCAGATCATCGAAGTGTAAGGAAATATCCTATATTAAGTTCAACCGATTGGGCAAGAGAGGATAGAGCAGAGTATGATAAGATAGTTTCTTATACCCCAGGTTTTCATGAAATGAGCGAGATATCTCATGAAAACGAGAAGCTATATTTATGGGAAGTAATATATGAACTCAATAAAGCAAGGAACTTCCTTAAATGTAGACCCTGGAAACAAACTCAAGTAATGACCAAAGAAATAGATTTTCAGGAATCATTAGTAAAAGCTTTCTATCTCTATATGGGATTCTTAGCCATGAATGGGTTTACTCCTTGCGGATTATTTAGTTTATTCTTTAAAAAACAACGTCTCAATTTATGGAGGCAAACTACAAATTATTAGTAACCAATTAAAAATCAGCCAATTATATGTCGGGTTGGAATAAGAAATTAGAGGGGCTTCAACTTAATACGGAGGAGTCCCTCCATTCGTTAGAATTTGCTACCTCACAAGAAGCATGGGAAAAACTCAATGAGGGATTCCTAAGATTAGAGCCTGCTTTATTTGCAAAGGGGGCTATTGCCAATAGTGGGGTAGCAGTAGTGTATAACGTATTTATAAAGATACGCAATGCCTGGGTAGACCCAGAATTTGATTATGGGAGATGTTTCAATTATAAAGAAACTAAGTGGACTAGCTTATTGAATAACTACATAGACTTTAATAAGCTTGATTTGTTGCGTAGTAAACTGAGAGTACTGAGAAATAAGTACAATCAGAATTACAATATAACCTATATGTTTAACAATCATCATGATAACGGAAAGCAATGTCTAATAGCAGCGACTTTTTCAAAACGATTCGGGGAGGACATCCCAGTTATTACAATGGTAGTTCGGGCTTCGGAAATTACCAAGAGGTTAATATTCGATTTCCTATTAATTCAACGAATGTCAGAGTACGTATATGGGCCGGACCAGTCAGTACAAATCAACCTATTTGCGACTCAAATGTACGGAAATGTGGAGACACTTTTAATGTATCATACCCATAAACCTTTGAAGAAGGTACTTAAAGGAGCAGAGGAGAATTCATGGAATAAGAGAATAAAAGAAATATGGAAGAAATTCCAAAAGGGTACAGAGAAGGAATTCTCTTCATTCAAGGTATTCTTTAGAAGTTTTAAAGTGCTCAGACCAGATTTATATGAAGAAACATATAAATCAATGAAAGCAAAAGAATTACTTCTCGAGTATGAGGATATAGAATACCCGGAGAATGTAATCTCTTACTCTCAACGTAAAGCCTATAAAAAGAAACTTTTAAAACAAAAGAACAATGGAAGCTAAGGAATTTTTAAATCAGAAGCGTATAGGATTAGTAAACAAATTCTATTACCAAGTTTTTGAGATTAAAAGAACGGGGGAGAACCAGATATACCCTTGTTATTAAAAGAGGTAGAGGATTTTGATGATTTTGTATATCGCTACTGGCATATGACCTGGGTTAGTTCTACAATGTCATACAATTAAATATTTATATTATATGAGGATATATTCTAACAGTTTTGAGTTAATGTCCGAAATGGGCAGAGAACTCAACAGTTATGGTCAAACTGTAAAACCAAAGACCTATCAAAATAAAGTGATTGAAGGTAATGAGGATTTTATTACAAAAGAACTCATTTGCCAACAATATTGTTTAACTTCACTTGGAGACCCAGTATGGTTATTCACATTCTCTCATTCAAAGGAATGGGCAGATGCCGAGTTTAAAGAAAGAATTGGTTGGTATGATTTAAATCCAGGTAAAGCTTGGGAATTGAGAAAAGATTTATGGGAACAGTTTTTGGTGAATGGTAAGTTTGATTACACCTACCCAGAGCGTATTTGGAACTCGTTAGACATTTATGGTAGTACTTCTTTTAACTGTGATTTAGCAATGCAATCAGTTATTGAACTTCTTAAGAGGGATAATGATACTCGTAAAGCAGTACTCCCTATATTCCATGGTACAGATTTAAGATTCCTTGATGGAAGTAAACGTATACCTTGCTCAATGTATTATGATTTCCTTATCCGTCAGAATGGTAAAGGAGAGAAGGTATTACATATTTGCTATCATCAAAGAAGTTCGGACTTTGTACAACATTTCGGTAATGATGTATATCTTGCATGGAGACTCATGCAATATGTAGCTAAAGAGGTAGGAGTAAAACCGGGTTATCTGTATCACACAATCGATTCTCTTCATGCTTATAAGAAAGATTGGACATCATTAGCATCTAATCTGGAAGACTTACAAGAGAAATACTAATAATGAGGGATGTATCTACTACTGGTGGGTATGTCCCTTTTCTATTTTAAAATATGGAGACAAAGAAAAAACATGTATCTAATTTTCCAGTACTCTTACGAAAGAGATTTTATGATAATCTACCTGGGTTTTCTGGTTATTATGTTTCTAAAAGAGGAAGGATATATACTAGAAGGAGAGTTGGTTTAGGTAGGAAGTCTAAAACTGGTATTGGTGATTCTAATGACAAAGGGTATTGGCGAGAATTAACTAGAGTAACGAATCATAAGGGGTATTATAGACTGGTAATCCAGGACGATTTACATAAGAGGCATTATGTACAAGTATCAAGATTAGTAGCTTTAGCTTGGGTCCCTAACCCAGAAAATAAACCCTTTGTATGTCATAAGGATAATAATCCTAAGAATAACTTTTATAAGAATCTGTACTGGGGTACTCAGTCAGAAAATATTCAACAATGCGTTAAAGATGGGAGACATAACTCATGCAAACTAGATATGTGATTATTAAAAATAAGCGTATGCTTAAAAAGGTTATTAATCTGTGTAAGTATACAGGGTATGCAAGCGTGGATTATGAAACTGATGGTTCTCCTATATACAACAAAAGTTTTAAGCCAACTATACTCTCAGTATCCTGGATGCCAGGGTTTGGTGCTTCCATTCCTTTAGACCATTTCGAAACAAAAGATTATACTTCACCAGGTTGGAATTGGAAAAAGATGTTAAGGAAATTTGGGGAAGAGGTAATTGAGAATTATGAGATAACCAAGGTTGCATGGAACTGGAAATTTGATGACCAGATAAACCAGAAATATCAAATATTCTATAGAGGTACTTGTTTAGATGGTATGCTTGCAAAATATCTACTAAACGAGGAAAAACCTAATGATTTAAAATCAATGGTAAGAAGGTATTTACCAGAGTATGGTAATTATGAGAAGCAAGATGCTTTCGATAAAATACCTTGGGATAAAAAAGAGTTAGACCCACTTTGCCATTATGGATGTCAAGATACGGATTATACTCTTAGGTTAATGATATTCTTTGAAAAGAAGCTGATTGACCTTGGTTTGTACAGTACCTTCAGGAATTTAATTATGTCTGCATCAAGGGTACTCACTTCAGTAGAGAAGAATGGTTTGTATCTAGATAGAGAATTCAATAATCAACTACTGGAAACATATAAACCAAAAATAGATGCGGCTAGACAAGCTATATATGATTTGCCAAGAGTAAAGAAATTCGAAAAGAAGTATAACCAAGAAAAGGTTGATAAGTATATCCAATCTATCGAATCAGAACTTGAAGAGTTAGATTATAATGACCCAAAGGATAAACGTAAGATTGCATCAAGGGAACAGAAAATTTCAAATATTAAGGCAGGTATATTCACAACTAAAAAGGAACAAGAATTAATAAGACCCATTAATTTGGGTAGTTCAGTTGATTTACCTGCATTGATGTATTCGGAAGAAGGTTTTCATTTTGAGGTAATTAAGAATAATGAATCCGGTAAACCAAGTACAGATGAAGAGACTCTTACTAATCTAAGGTTAACCGTTAAAAAACCCGATTCCCCTAAGGCAATTTTCCTTGATAGGCTTCTTGAATTACGAGGTTTAGAGAAGATGTATAAAACCTATATAGAGGGTTGGAATGAAAAAGTTCAAGATGACGATAGATTACATGGAAGATTTCTTATTCATGGGACTACAAGTGGAAGATTATCCTCTGCAGAACCCAATGCTCAACAAATCCCCAAGACATCCGTAGACCCCAATATTAAATTACAATTAAAAGCTCCTAAAGGAACCTTATATATTGCTAGTGATTTTAGCCAGGCAGAATTAAGAATTATGGCTCATCTATCTGGAGATGAAACTTATCTTAATGCTTTTAACTCTGGTCAGGACCCTCACTTAGCAATTGCTGCTACTAAATATCATATACCCTATGAAGAAGCTCTTAAGATATATGAGGATGAAAATCATCCAGAACATAAGATATGGAAGGTGAGAAGAAAGCAAGCTAAACAAATTGCTTTTGGACTTATTTATGGAATTGGTGCAAAATTACTAGCAGTAAAACTATCTGACCCAAAATCTGGTATTATAGTTACACCAGAAGAAGCCCAAAAGGAAATGGACATATTCTTTGGTCAACACCCCAAGTTGAAGACATTCTTGAAGAAACAAGAGAAATTCCTTAGAAAGAATGGGCATCTGGTATCATTATTTGGGAGGAAAAGAAGATTACCCCAAATATATTCAAATGATAAGGGAGAAGAAGCTTATGCTTTGAGATTAGCATTAAATTTCCCATGTCAATCAGCAGCATCTGATATGTGTTTATTTGGAAGTATTCTAATATACTACTTAATGAGACAAGGTAAATTACCCTCTACTAAGTCTGTATGTTTGGTACATGATGCTAATTATCAGATTACTAAACCAGAGAATATTAATATTTGGAGTATATATGAGATGTGGCAAATTTATAGGAACCCATTAACTAAGCCATACTTCGGCTTTCAGATAGATGATGTCACAATGGACATGGAGTTTGTTATTGGTAGGTCAATGGCAGAAGAGTTACCTTTTATTCCGGGTTATGATTATAAGAAAATGTTAGAACCTGATTTCTCAGTAGAAGAATATATGGAAGAACATAAGAAATATAAACACATACCTATTTCAGAGTATAAGAAACGTTTTAACAAACAAATGAAGCAATATGAAAAAGATTTTGAACGGACCCACAGTATGGAGAGCTAAATGCCCATGCTGTGATTGTGAATTTGAATACGATGTCAGTGAAACTTTCAGAGTTTACGATAAGAGTAATTCAAGCGTTTTTAGGATATTACAATGCCCCTCTTGTAAAACCAATATAAGGCATTCTGATTCAGTATCTACATCTACAGAAATGAAAAGAGAGGATACTATGTCCACATAAATAAAATAAATTTAAGAAACCATGGCAACAAATGAAGAATATCAGAATGCAAGTAAATTAACTGCCCTTACCTATATGATTGCAGGATGTTTGGGTTATTCTATTGAGAATCTGTTTAAATACCTGGATGCTACGAATTTAAAGGTAAGTGGACAAGAAAAGATGTTATTCAATCGAGTAAAGACCCAACTACATCAATTACAGACTAATCTTACTACATTAGAAGATATGGCTTTTAAAGTAATGGCCACTGATGAGGATGGGAAACTTGCCTATGAAGATGCTACTCATATTTATTGGGCAGCTTTCTTAGTATTATTAGATAGAGGGGGAACTGATAACTTATGCGACTTACGATTAAGAGCTTTAGTAGATAAGATTAGTCCCTATAAATCTCTTCTTAGATTGCCTGGTATGAGTTTAGCTTATCAAATGGCTTTTGCTCAAGTATCTAATGCTATAAGTAAAGGCGAATTTAGTAAGGAAGACTTTAAAAACCTATTAGAAGTTTATGAAGACGGAGCTAAAAAAACTAAAGGTTAAATTTGAGGGTAGGACCCTAGAAATTGATATTCAAAAAGAATTGTCTATCAATGAGAATATCATTAATTCTCAGCTACGAGAATCTCCTTCTAGTTATTATATTCTTTGTTCTCTTAGAGATAAGTATATAAAGGAAAGAGATTTACTAGCAAGGGAAAAGGATGAAGCCTATTCCAATGCTTGGATATATTATAAAGATGCCAATGAAAGGTGGAATAACGAATATGTTTCTCATAAGGCAAATCTTAACAAGAAGTATTCTTCCATTTATGAGAGATACTTAAAAGCTGTAGAAAAAGCAAATAAGTTCATAGCTATATGTAAAGCTTATGAGAGTCGGGAGAATATATTAAGAACTATTAATGCGAATCTAAGAAAGGGTTAACCCATTGAACTATAAATAATTACTAACTTTTAAAAACAGTATTAGAATATGAATTATTCAATGACATTTATCTCATCTCTTGTAGCTGAGAAATTTAATCAAGAATTACCCGGATGCCCAACAGAAAACCGGGTACTTATTTTATCTCCAAAGGAGGTAAATCAAACTAAATCCGGTTTGATTATCCCTGAACAAGTAAAAGAGGGAGTTCCTCGTAAAGGGGTTGTAGTAAAGAGTGGGGAAATTACCGAAGAATACAAAACCTACCGAGAATTGGTTGCTGTAGGTAGAATAGTTACCTATGGTTTGTATGCAGGTAAAGAACTTGAATTCGAAACGGACAAACTATCTCCTGCTCTCAAACAACTTTTAGAGAAAAACGTTCTTACCGTATTGAGTATGAACGAAGTAGTTTACTCAGAACCGAATAATTAAAACTAATCATTATGATAAAAGACAAGAAGAAAAAGAAAGTTTCATCAGAGGGACTTTCTACAAAAGAAAAGATGCTAGCTAGAAAGAAACAGCTAGAATCCAAGGGAAATGGTAGTGGGTTAGTATATCCAAAAGAGGGAACTCTGAGGATGAGAATTAAATCTCCGGGTGATGACCAAGAATTGGGTATCGAAATTATTCAATTCTACCTGGGTGGCAATTTGGGAGGAGTTATATCTCCGGCTACTTTTGATGAACCTTGCCCATTCATGGAGAAATACCAAGAATTGAAAAACTCCAAGGATGAAGATGACAAGGAACTTGCCAAGAACCTGGTACCAAGAAGAAGATATGTTATCGGTGGTATCATTTACTCAGATGAAAAGGGTAGTAAGGTAGATTACGAAGGCAAAGATAAGGGAGTTTTAGTTCCTCGCTCAGTATACCAGGATATCATTGACCTTTACCTTGATGAAGATGAGGCAGGTGATATGACAGACCCAAAAACTGGTTACGATATTAAGGTAATTCGTTCTGGGTCTGGTAAACTAGACACTACCTATTCTGCCCGTGCTTGCAAACCAACCAAGTTGGATAAGAAATACCAAGGTACAATTGACCTTGAGGGAATAGTTCGTTCTCAAATCAAATCCTATGATGAGTTGGAAGATTTACTTTCACAGTATCTAAATGAAGACCATGGGGATGACGATGATGATGATAAATCCAAGAAGAAAAAGAAAAAGGGAGTTCACAAAGACCACTATATGGAAGATGATGAACCCAAGAAAAAGAAAAGAAAATACAAATCGGATATTTAAGGGTTAGTAATATGGTTTCATTCGAAGGCGGTAATTAGATTCGTTCTGTTATCACCTTCTTTAGTTTAAAGACATTACATTATGGCAAAGAAATCTAAGGTTGGTTTAAAAGTACCAACAGCAAATGAGATGGCAAAGAAATATGGAAGTATGATTAAATTAGCTTCAGAAGTAACTGATACCGATTTATATATACCATCTACTTTCTTTGCTTTGAACTACTTATTTGGTAAGGGTATTCCTTATGGTAAAATCGTAGAGATTGCTGGAGAAGAATCCTCTGGTAAATCTTTAGTGGCTTATAACTTTGCTTATGCTACTCAACAACTTGGAGGTCATGTGATATGGGTAGATGCTGAACAATCCTGGATGAATTCTTGGGCTGAAATAAATGGGGTAGACCCCGCAAGAGTAACCATTGTTAATGATACACGTATTGAATATATTGCAGACGTAGTAGCAGACTTAGCAATATATTTACGTTCTCAATTAACTCACAATGAACCGATACTCTTAGTAATTGATTCTATTGCAGCTACAGACTGTACAGATAATATCGATGCTAAGATGGTTGATGGTAAGGCAGAGATGGGAGGTAGAGCAAAGGCTCTTTATAAATACTTCCGTATCAGAAGTGAATTATTCTACAAACTGGGAGTATCTCAGATATATATTAACCAATTAAGAACTGCTTTGAATGTCGGATTTGGAAAAGATAATACAACAACTACAGGAGGTGCAGCACTTAAGTTCTACGCTTCAATCAGAGCTGCTTTCTATTCAGGAAGGTCTGTTACCATTAAACAAAATGGGAAAGAAAGGAAAGCTGGGAAACTTGTCACTATCAGACTTATTAAAAATAAAGTTGCTCCTCCTCGACCTACAATCAGCAAATGCCCTGTATATTTCAATCCTAAATTCCACGAAGTCGGGTTTGACAGATGCTATGCTTTAGAAGATGTATTGGTAGATACCGATGTAATCGAAAAAACTACTGGTGGGTATAAATTGAAAGGGAAAACTCTTGCAAGAGGAGAAGAGAAATTCCAAAAGCTTCTGGAAGAAGACGATGAACTTCGTAGAAAACTTTTACGGAAAGCTGGAGTAAATACCATAGGTACTACTAAAAAACAACTGGAGAAAATAGAAACAAATCTATTCCCAGTTGATGGTGTAGAATATGAAAACTATTCAGATTCAGAAGAGGAGGAGGAAGACGATGAATAAGAAAGAGGTAGAAGGTATAGAGAAAGTAATTAAAGAGTACCTTAAGAAAAATTTGAGAATGGAATCTAGGGTTAGGTATCTAGATGCTTATAGCCAACCAGAGAATTATTTAGATGTATATCTTGGAGAGGAAAAGATTCAAGAAGTTTCACTTTATGAATTAGATTTTGGACGATGAGCAAGAAAACAATATTACTGATTGATGGAGAGAATATTCTCCATCAGTCTTTTCATAAGTTCGAAAAACTTAAATCTACCGATGGCAAACCGAGTGGGGCAATATTCGGATTTTTCAAATCTCTACATATGTATCTTACAAGGTTCGAACCGGATGAGGTTTATATTTCATTCGATAATGGTCATTCACCAGTAAGGACGAAGTTATTGCCCAATTACAAGGGACATAGAAAAAACATATCTGTAGATTACGAATCATTGCAAAAGCAAAAGGCAATTATAATGAAAATGCTGGGTATGCTAAGAATTAATTATATCTTCGATAAAAAGAAATCTACAGTATATGAAGGAGATGACTTCTTAGCATACCTTGCAATTAAAAAATTCCAATCCGAGAAAATGATACTTATATCATCGGATAAAGACTTTAACCAGTTGCTATCAAATAACCTGAGGATATATAATCCCAGAAAAGATGAGATGATAAGAATGGATAACTGCAAAGAATTATTCGGTTATCATTCTCATGAAACGGTAGAGTACCTTGCAATGGTTGGAGATACTTCCGATGATATACCAGGGTTCCCGGGTATAGGCCCAGTAAAAGCAAGGAAAATCCTTGATGATGGTAGAATTGAGAAGTTTATTGCCCAGAGTAAGAACAAAGAATATCTTCAAATATGGAAAAGGAATGAACAGTTAATCGACCTTTTCTGGTTTGTAAGACATAATCCATTGGATAAGTTACCAATTAAGTCAAAGAAGAAGTTTAAGTATGAGAAATTCAAAGAGCTTTGTATCGAATACTCTTTAGCATCATTTTTGACAAATGAATTTATAAAACCATTTAAAGCATTACATCATGAGTAAGAGAATTATGTTTGTGGGTCCCTCTGGTATAGGGAAAACTACTTTAGCTAAGTATGTAGCTAAGAGAGAAGATCTACCTTTTATTTCTGGTAGTATGTCAGATTTATTACCTGCTACTGAAGGGGTATCACATAATGAAATATTATCCCTCGGTTCGGAGGCAATGTATAAAGCAGATTTTCAACTTCTGAACAAAAGGAATAGGTTATTCAAGGATAGAGAATACTTCGTAACTGATAGGAGTTATGCAGATTTGGCTGCTTATTTTTGGTATAAGCAATCAAGAACTTTACCAGAATGTGAAATGGAACATTTTTTCTGTCAATGTAAGACTTTAATGGAAGATCAATGTGATGTAGCAATCTTCTTACCATTAAATCTAGATACTTATAAGCATTGGTCAATGGAAGATAATGGTAAGAGAATACTTAACAGATTCTTCCAAGTTCAGATATCATCTCTTATGGGGGAATTGCTTGCAAATTGGGAAATACCCACTATTTGTATATCTGAGCTCGATTTAGGTATGAGAACGGAACAAATCAATTACCCTTTAGATAGGATATGGGGAAAGAAGTAATAGCAATAGCCTTTTCAGATTTACATATAAATCTATGGGCTAAGTTTAATGAGAACAATCACAGGACCCTGAATAGTTTCAGGGTTTTGTCGATTATACGGAAATTATGTAGAAGGTTTAACTGTCCTGCATTATTTTGTGGAGACTTATTTCATAAGGCCGAAACAATGGACCAAGAATTAGCAGAGATATGTTATAATGAACTAATCGAAGGATTTTGGATATATGCCATATCTGGAAATCATGATATTAAGAAAATAAGTAAGGTTGGTACTAAACCCTTTAGCTGGCTTTATCAAGTAGAGAAGTATGGTATTATGATATTAGATTATGAAAAAACCCAACTATCTTCTACACATAAAGATATTATGGTATATGGGGTTCCTTATATTGATAATAATGTGGGTCTAAGTGAATACTTAAAGAAGTTAGAATTAGATAAAAGTAAAAAGAATATTCTTTTACTACACACCGATTATCCTGGTGCAAAAGATACAGATGGTAGGGAAATAGATTCCGTAGAAAACTTAAATGTGAATGTTCTCAATAAGTTCGATTTAGTATTATGTGGGCATATACACAAACCACAAAGACTATCAAAGAAGGTTTATATGATTGGAGCCCCTAACCATCAGAGGAGAACCGATAGGGGATGTGAATTGGGATATTGGAAAATCTATGAAGATTTGTCTCTGAAGTTTGTACCTTTGAAAAATTTCCCAAAGTTCATCGATGTAGAAAGGGAAGAGGATATTAATGATGATGGCAATTATTATACGGTAATCCCTCAAAAAGCTAGTACTCCAGTTAATAACAAACATAAGATTACTAAGCAACTTTCTAAGAAGTCTCTAGCAAAGAGATACCTAAGAGAGAAAGGTATTAAAGATGAGGTTAAAACTAATCTATTAATTGAAACACTTAAAAAGGCTGAGTCATGTTAACGTTCTTAAACTTAGAGGCAGAAGGATTTTGTTCAATAGAATCCTTACATCTACAATTAAACCCAACTTGTACCATACTTATCAAGGCCCCAAATGGGAAAGGGAAATCAACTATTCTCTCTGCCTTGGTATGGGCAATATATGGGAAAAACCTAAAGGGTGTTTCTGAGGTAAATACTTGGAAGCAAGTAAGGCCTAAAGATTACAAGGGTACTAAGGTACAAGTATATTTTCAGAAAGATTCTCATACATATAAGATAGTTAGATGTCAAAAGTATGATGAAGTACTTGAGGATGGTGCTAAAGGTAAAGACAGACTTATCTTCATGAAAGATGGGGATATAGTTGATATCAAAGGGAAGGGGAGGATACAGGATTTTATAAACAGAGAGATAGGTTTATCATATACTCTGTTTATGAACTCAATCATGTTTGGTCAGGGTATAAAGAGACTTATACAAGAATCTAATTCGGATAAGAAAAAGATATTCGAAGAAGTATTTGACTTAGAGTTCTTAAACCTTGCTAAAGGCATTGCATTACAAGATAAAAATAACTTGATATCTCAAATAAATGAGGTAGAGCATGAGTCTCAAATGCTTAAGAAAGAATTAGAGGCTAACAAGGAAGCTTACTTCGATATGAGAGATAGAGAAAAATCCTTCAAGCAAAAAATCAAAGAAGAAAGAAGAGAGTTAAGGAAAGATAGAGAAAAGCTAACTAAGCTACTAATTGAAAAACAAAAACAAATCAAGGATGAAGTAGATGCTTCGCTTCAGATAAAGATTAAAAAACAAAATGAACTAATCCTTGATTTGAGGAGTAAGATAAAAGATGCAAAGAATTTATCGAATGTACCCCTTAAGAAAGTAATCAAAGAATTGGTAATACAGTTAGAAGCCGGTCACTACAAACGTGCGTTACGTGATGCTAAATCAATATATAAAGCGTTTTCTGACCTTGATAAATACGATAAGGAGTATCAGGAGGCATTAGAAAGGTTGGAAGAACTTAGTAGTGTAAATGATAGGTATAAGGAATTAAAATCAGACTGTGATGATATTGCTTCTGATATTGCTTCTATTGACGAAGACCTGGCTAAGCTCAAGCAAGAAAAGCTTAAGGTCGTGTCTCCAAAGTATAAACAAAAACTTAAGGAGATTAGGAAGAATTTACGGAAGGTTGATGAAGACTTTCACAATAAAGAGTTAGAGTTAGAGAATTATAACTGGTTAATTAATGACCCATTGGGTAATAATGGGATTAAGGCTTATCTATTTGATTCATCCCTTGAGTTCTTAAATAAATGCCTTGATAAGTATTCAGAGGTATTGGGATTTAGGATTGAATTTAATATTGATTTGGGCACTGCTAGAAAAGAATTTGTTACTCTTATTGAAAGGGATGGGCAAATAATTGATTATGATGAACTTAGCGGTGGAGAAAAACAATTATGTAATGTTGCAATGGCATTTGCAATGAATGAAGCTCTTACGGCTTCTAAGGGTATTAACTTAGCATTTCTCGATGAAGTATTTGAATCTTTAAGTTCAGATAACGTAGAAGTAGTTACCTCACTAATACGTCACATATTCAAAGAGAAAACTCTATTCTTGATAACCCACTTAGATTCACTTCCTCTTGGTAATACCAAAATTCTGCAAGTGGAAAAGACCCAAGGCCTGAGTAGGTACCAATTACTATAATGGTATATAAAATACAATACACCATTATATTATGAACTCTAAGAATAAAGGAAATCGATTCGAAAGAAAAATTGCCGGGTTTTTTACGAAATGGACCGGGTACAAATTTGAAAGGAATAGAGCAGGGAGTGGAGCTTGGCATTCAAACAAGGACTCCACTTCCGATTTAACCTGTACTGATGAAAGGCATGCTCATAGATGTAAGATATCTATCGAATGCAAGAATTATAAAGAGATTAAGTTTGAACATCTACTCTTAGGTAATAAGGGATGCGATATATTGAAATTCTGGGAACAAGCTTCTAAGGATGCAAAAAGAGCAAATAAAGTTCCCATACTCTGTATGAGATATAATTCAATGCCATCAGAAGAATTTTTCTTTGTAGTTGGAAAGGATTTATCTTCCGTATTCTATAAACCCCTATTCGATAAAGCCAATATTATGGTAATTGATGTACCAAAGATAGATGAGATTCTTTATGTATTCATGGCTAGTGACATATTGAAGAATGTAAACTATAAGTTAGTACATAAGCAAGCTAAGTTAATTCTTAAAAACCAGTAACCCATGAAGAAGCATACCCCATACTCATATTGTATATTTTACCTTGAAAGGAAGTACTGTGATAAAATCAATAAAGAACTCAAAGAAAAGGGGTATGACCAAATCAAGGCAATTATTCCTATGGTAAATGTATTAAGAAAAACCACAAAGGGTAAGATGATATTTGAAGAAGTACCAGTATTATTCAATTATGGTTTTATGAGAATGCCAACTAAATTAGCATTCTCAAGGCCTTTTCTTAATAAGTTACGTAGGAATATATCTGGTATCAGAACTTGGTTACGTAATACTGAGACAATGCACCCAAGAAAGAAAAAGGTAAGGATTGACAATGCAGAAGACTTTGATGATTTTTCTTTAGTGGCTACTTGTAGTAGAAAAGAAGTAAGGCGATTTAAACGTATTGCTAGAGAGAATAAGAAGTTTTCAGTGGATGATTTAGTCAATGTAAAGCCTGGAGATTACTTAGTATTACGAGGTTATCCTTATGAGGGAGTAGATGCTACAGTATTAGAGGTTGACCATCTTTGTAAAAGGGTAAAAGTTCTTATATACCCCGAAATGGGGAGAATGGAAGTATGGTTACCCTTTGACAACGTCATTTATAGTGTATATTTAAACCATGACCCAGATAAACTTTATGCTAATTCTGGGGAATATGATCCTAATCAGATAACCAATGAAGCAATTGATAGTATAATGAGATATAGGAGAATTTAATGTTATGAACGAAGCTCAACAAAAAGCCTGGAGTTGTTTAATTGATAAAGAACAACAATCATTATTCCTTCAACTATCAGAAAGTAAATCTTCATGGGAAGCTGGTGAAATTTTAAAGTTATCTCATTACAAGTATCTTGAAATCCGGGAACGGTCAGAGAAATTCTTTAGGCTATTCTTGGATTTTTTTGAGAAACACACTTCTATTTTTCGACCAGATTGCCCCTGTGAGAGGAATTTCCAAGATTATATGGAGGGATGTTTAGAGAAACGATTAAAAAGAAAAGAAGCAAGCTTATTCACAGGAGACTCGGCTCAATTACTCCCAAAGGTAAACTCTAAAAATATAGAGAGAAACATGAAGAGGTTAAAGGAGTCTGATGATGAATGGGACATAGATACTCTAAGATTAATTCTTGAATTTGATAGGTGGAATAACTTTAGAATACTTCCAAGGATGCTACAACAGCCATCTGCATTTAAAAGGCGGTCGAATAAGAAGGACAAGATATATATCAAGTATCTTCTTAATAGAGTACCGGATTGGATGCACACTAAACTCAAGGAAAGGTTTAGGTATAAAGTAAAACCAGGAAAGAAAAAGTATTGGGTAGCTTTAATATCTGAGGACCTATATACCGATGGTTATCTATTGTTACCAGTAAGACCTTTGGATGAAGTAGTAGATGAATTTAGTAGATTCTACATGTATGTATTTAAAACTAAAGATGATGCTGATACCTTTGGTTTTATGGTATCTAAGTTCATGATTAAAACCGAATCTGTTAAGCTTGGACAAAAATTCTGGCCAGAGTACCGTTGCTGTGTGGAAAGAGCAGTAAACTATAATCAAGTGAACAACATAGAATTCAATATTAAGAAATTGGATATGGCTTATAACACACATATCAAGAGAAAGCATAAAAAACCTAAATCCACTGCTGCGAACCGAGCAAAAACCTCGGATTTTTATAAAAATAAATAGAGAAATAAGATAAGATTAAATTATTTATTCTTATATTTGCAAAGAAAATAAATGAATACTTAAAATATTAATGATATGGCAAAAAAGAGTAGAAAAGACATGAAAGCTCCATCCAAGGAGAAATCAAATTTCCTTGGTGCTTCTGGGAGAAACATGACTTATAAGGATTTAAAGAGAAAGGCAATAATATTAGGGATGCCTTTCCCTGATGCTTGTTCTGCTGGGGTATTTGACTTATTACATTATATCAATGTATCAGAAGAGAAGCCCGATAAATCGTTAATTGATAAATATGACGATTGGATGGATAAGCAATTGGAAACTATTGGGTATTCAAAAGATGACCCATTAAGGAATTCTCGACTAAGGCTTGGGTTTCTCGGAGAAGAGGGGGAAAATGGGCAAAGGAGAACAAAACGAGTTCCCGGAATAAAGAAACCTCGAGAAAAGAAACCACCAAGAGAGAGGGATGAATTTAATCTTATCAAGGGTACAAAGAAATCTTATGTATTCGAATTAACTGCAAAAGGTTTTGAACTTGATAGAGTTATTCGGAGAATGAAAAAGAAATTCCCCGAAGCAAATGAGAAATCTATCAATCTTTGGTATAGAATGGCAAAGAGGAATATAAATGGTAAAGCTAAAGGAAAGTAACAATGGACCCATACGACCAGATAGATATTATATATGGACTTGGAGACCAGATACTACCAATAAGATTGTTACTGAAAAGAAATTATATAGGAAACATCTAACCGGTATACCATACTTTACTAGACATCAAGTAAAGGTTACCTTAGTTTATCTTTATGGTGTAGATGTTCTTCAGTATATCCATATAATATCTGGGAGGAAACTTATAAAACAAGGCATTAGAGAATTATCCGATATGAATGGTAAACTTCTTAAAAAGGGTAGTACTAAATTCTGGTTTAAGGGTAAATTCGTAAAAGCAAGGAAGTTCATAATGCCCGATGAATATCACATAGATAAACACCGACGAAGAAGATTTATGGTACAAATGCACCGAGTCTTTAAGTCTAAAGGAAAAAAGGAATTCAATGAAAGGTACTCAATCAAACTCTATGGACAACGGCAAGGCATATCTCCCAAGTATACAAGGCAAAAGAGATTACAAATCAATCTTGCTATCCTACAGGATTTACAACAGGCTGAGTCAAGAGGAGAAACATAAATTCAATCTGTTATTCCTGCAGTATCCTCCATTGGTAAGTTCATTGGCTTTATATTTAAGAAAGAAGATGAACATCCCAATACAAAAGGTACTATTTATCAAAGCACAAAGGGATATGCTTGAAATATTCGATGGGGCATCACTTAAATTTTTAGGGTATTTGCCTAAAGAAAGGTTTATTAAGAAGTCTCTATTATTTCAAGGGTTTGTTCCATTAGAGAGTATTAAACTTAGAAGGTCTTATGCTTATATAATGACAAATAGGATGATAGAAAATAAAATATGGGTCTACCCAATTCGATTATCCGATAACTATAAAACAATGATAAAAGGGAAATACAAATCCCATACCGAAGTATTTGGGAAGGTGGGTATTCCTGGGATAACTAAAATTAAATATAGCAATGAATAATAACGAAGGTTTTAAAATCACAGCACATCAACCAGCAAACCCATTTGCAGGTAAGAAGTTTAAGATAGTCACTTATCAAGGTGACAAGGAACTTGCCTCTCAGGCAATAACAATTGAATCTCAATTAGAATTAAAGACAACTCTAGATGAGATAAAACAATTCAATATTGCTCAGGAGGAATTAGTAAAATCTGGGTATACTCAGAAATCCATACTGGTAAAGAAACTTATAACAGAGTGATATAAATAAATTATTAACCAACTTAAACATTACGAAAATGGCTAAGAAGAAAAAAGAAGTGGAACTGAAAGAAGTTTCCAGAACAGAAATCAATGGTGCAATCATCATTAAGTACGAAGACGGCTCAGTAAAGATTATCCCTGCTCCTATCATGCTTTCTGCCGAAGAAGCCGAAGACCTTTTCGGTTCTGAATCCGATGACGAGGAAGAAGAAGAAGAGGAAGAATCAGACGATGATGATGATGATGATTCCGAAGAGGAAGAAGAAGAGGAATCGGATGATGACGATGATGATGATGATGATGATGATGATTCCGAAGAGGAAGAAGAAGAGGAAGAACTGACCGGTGAAGAACTTGCCGAAATGGACTTCGAAGAACTTGAGGATGTCTGCGACGACAAAGATCTTGAAACTGACCCAGACGATTACGATGAAGACGACGTCGAAAAACTCCGTAAAGCAATTGCCAAAGAACTCGGTCTCAAATTGCCGGCAAAGAAAGAAACCAAAGGTAAAGGCAAGAAAGGGAAAAAGTAATCTGGTAACTGTATTCAAGATTTAAAAGAAGGTAGGGAAATTTCCCTACCTTTACTATCAACTATTAATAAACGTAGAAGTTTACTTATAATAACCATTAACTTATAAAACATTAAAAATTATGGCAACAAAGAAATCAGACTCCAAGAAGAAAGGGGATAAGGAAAAAGACCCCGAAAAAGAAGCTAAACGTAAAGCTCGTCAAGAGGCACTCAAGAATCGGCCGGCTGAACAACGCCCTAACAGCAAGCAAATCGACGTTATTGCCATTAACGACAAATCCAAGGTAATGAACTTTGGTTATGCCGTTAAGAACAAGGAAGGCTATCAGGGTGTAGTGGTTACTTCTGTATTGGTTACGGATGGCAAACCGGTATCAACTTCAGTTTCATTCGTTCCGGGAACTCTTACCGTTAAGTCTAAGAAAGGACATGGCGTTATTTGTTCTCCGAAAAACAAAAAGGCTAAGGAAGAAGAAGAGGAAGAATCAGAAGATTAAACTCTAACTTACTAACTACTATCCCATATGTCTGCTATATAAATTTAGAGTTTAAGTTCATATGAATAACATCTACACTTAGGACGTTGTTCAGCCAAAAGCTCATTGCCTGCGAAGGTAGTGGGCTTTAATTTTTTATACCCATGGAAGAAGAGAAATTAGCAATTCGAAAGAATATTCGAATACTTGCATTGGATAATCTAATAAATACTTATACTGATGCACTAAAAGATAAAGAATTAAACCTGGGACCAGATGAAAGGGAACTTGCCATCAATATAATAAATGAGGCAAGAGAAATGCTATCAGAAGAAACTCAGGAAGTATCTAACCAAGTAATGCAAAGACCCAAATGGAAAAAGACTTAAGATTATTAGTGGGAAACATTAATCAAACTCTCAAAGAATTAGATTATGTTTCGTACCTTAAAAAGGTAGCTCTTAGTAAGGGTAAGAAAGGCGAATACCAATCCCATAGGTTGAAGAGTAATTATCTGAAAAGAAAACTCATATCTCTTAAAGGAGCCCTGAATAAAAAACTTCATGGGACTTATATTGTTGCCCAATTTAATTTTATAAGGGGGGAACAGAAAGAAACTTTTGAACAAACTTTTACGGACTTATCTCAGAAAGAGGTAGAAGATATACTTCAACTCGAGGCAGTTTTAAAACAATGCAGTTTAGAAATCCTAGAAATTAAAGAAATCCCAACCCAAATTAGGAAGGTATAACTATGGTATTATGTAAATAGGAAATTCAATTATTCACCTAATATAAATGAAAATGGCTAAGAAAACAGAAAAGAAGAGTAAATCGGAATCCAAGACTCCGGAACTCACAAAGGCTAAGAAAGCTTTGGATGATTACCTTAAAGAGAACAAGTTGGACCCTACTAAGGATTGGACCAAGGACAAGAAACATGGTAAAAAGGTTACCGAACTTGTAAACAAGCTCAATAAGGAAAGAGACAAAGTTGCTGCTGCCTATCCTGAAGCTGACCAAGAGAACAACAAGAAATTGGTAAAACTCCAGGAAAAAGAGAAGAAGGAAAAAGCTGAGAAGAAGGCTGCCAAAGAGAAAAAAGAAAAGAAAGGAAATGGTGGTAGAACAGCTACCAAATACGATTATCCCCTCATCGATGGCCGAGAAATGACTTCGGCTGAGAAGAAAAAATATCGTATGGAGCAAAGAAAACTTGCTTCAGGTAAGGCTCCCAAGGAGGAAAAGGAAACTAAGAAAAAGAAGGAAGAAAAGGTAAAAGAAAAACCGGCTTCCGATAAGAAAGATAAGAAGGCCAAAGACAAGAAGAAAAAGAAGGCCGCTAAAGAAGAAGATTAATAAGAGCACTTTTTACTTTTACTTATCATATTTTTGAGTATTCGTTAATAATGGTAGAAGGCCTGGCAATATAAAAATTGTTCAGGCCTTTTATTTTCTAATTAAGTCGAAAATGGAACAAGAAGTATATAAACCAAAACTTAGAATCACTACACTATCAGAGAATGGTACTCCATTATCCGATAGGTTGGTAGATGCCTATACAGAGATGAATTCGGGTCCAAAAGTACAGCATAACGGTCCCATAAGAGTAGAAGTAACTCTTACTAATAAACAAGATATTGATAACTTCAAAGAATACTTAGATAGGTTATCTGGTACATTGCCTGCTAAGGCACCTAATGTTGGCAGAGGAAGACCTGCAGGGTCTACAACTAAGGAATTGGAATCACCAAGGGAGGACATTCTTGCAGATGTAGAGAAAATGATTGAAGAGGGTAAAAGCCAACAAGATATTATTAAATATCTTAGGGGATTGGGATTTGTATTTATCCTTACTGAGGACTTTCTATTTCACTTTCCTGGATTTGAGTTCAATAAAAAGGATGTGGGAGAAGCAACCGACAATAAGCAATATCCAAATTCATTCTCTTGGATGGCAAGATGTATCAAACGAGCTAAGGACCCAAAAGCAGATAAATTTGACCCAATGGTAATCTTTGGTTTTAGCATTCTTGGGGGACCCTCGAAAAAGATTATCCCATATCTCTATAAGGAAAGGAAGAAACCATTAAGGGCCCAAGTTGGTAAAAACGTAATCTCTTTCTCTCAGGCAGAATTCACTAAACTTCCTAAGTATATGAGGGAAGATGAACGTATTAAGTTCTCTACAGAGCAAAGACAATTACTTCTCAACCCAGAAAAGAAGCCTTCTAAATTCTTTATGCGATGGGTAGATGATGCTATCTTCCCCGACTCAATCAAGGAAAAGATAGAGGAAATCAAGAACCGCTAACACTTACCTCCGTATTTATTAAAAGAGTATTTTATATAAAATAATTTTAGTATATTTGCATAAAGAAAATTTAATTATGGACAAGGAAACAAAAGACATCGTAAAGCTCATTGCTGGTATTCAGATTGAATCACTCAACTCAATCAAAGAGGACGTTAAAAATGGAAATGATATTGCCCAAGACTTAATCAAAAAACTCCTTCAGATTGAGGATGACGAAATAATTCGAGCACTAGATGAGCACATTGAATTATACGGGGAAATCGAGAATACTCCTCAACTGATAAATATGCTAAGTGAATACCAAATGCTGGTATGCTCTCACATATTATTCAGAATGGAAGATGAATGGGTACATACTAATTCTCAGGGAGTACTTGGTACTTGGGCAATATTCCAGAGGGCAAATCTCAAATTCCACCCAGAACTAACACTTTTAAAATTTTAATATAGACATGGAAAAGAACGAATACTTAGAATCAGTAGAAATGAACACTGGAGTCGAAATGATTCCTTGCGAATCCTCTAATATTGAGGGCTTTGGTTATGACTCAAAGAAGAAACAACTTTGGGTTGCTTTTAAAGGTAATCGAGTTTATCGCTATGATGATGTACCTTACGAAATCTGCAACGGTTTACATCAAGCAGAATCAAAAGGTAAATACCTTGCAAAGAACATCAAAAATAAATTCGAAACTACAGGTTATGAACTCAGAAACTAAATTCATATTGGGCCTGGTAACCCTGGGGGCAGTGATTTACTTTATTGGTGAGAATAAAACTCATCCAGTAGAAGTGAGCACTGCTCCTTCTAGTTTTGAAAATCCAATAACCAAGTTAATCTCTCTTCAAGATAGCATGGGTATTAAACCAAAAGAAGAGAAGAAACAATGGTATAAGTATAGGGTAGAAATAGAAACGATTCCAGAAAATCAAATCTATAAGATTGAGAAATCTGGATACCAGCAATATGAAGTTTCTAGATTGGGTGAAACTTATTCCTATGTAACCTACGAATTTACCTCAGACAAGGTAATGACTACTCAAGAAGCCTATGACTTCGTAAAGAAATATCCTGAAAGATGTACAAGGGTACCAAATACATCACAAGATAACATTTACGATAAATATAACGAGGATTATGAAGATTACATAAATGACCCAGAGGATGAAATTAACTATCCTCCAGAAATCTTCGACTTCTTAGCCGATTAACCTGGGCAAATAGAAAAATAATATAGAAATATTTTTGTATTAAATATATTATTCTTATATTTGCATAGAGAAAAGAAATAAACTTTATTTTATTAACAATTTTAATATAGACGTTATGAAAAAGAATGAAACCAAGGTTACTAACCTCGTTGCAACTAAGGTTGCTGAACAACTTGAAGGAATTAAAAATTCTAAGACTACTAAGGCTTCTGCTCCTAAGGCCAAAAAGACTAAAAAGGAATTGGTAAAAGATGCTCAAGAAGCTGCCACTAAGTTTGCCAATGCTAAATTGGTAGAACTCTCTCCAAAAACCAAAACTTCCAAAAAAGAACAGGTTGTCAAGGAAGTAAAGGAACAACAAAAACCCTCTATCATCGAACAGGTAATCTCCAATCGAGAAGTTAAATACGTATATCCGGAGGATGTAGTTGATACTCTTGCTCGGAAGAAATGGAGACAACAAACCAGAAACGAACTTCATCGATTGGAACTTGCAATGGCTCGTATCAAGGACACCAATTCCAAAGAATTTAAGGCTGCTGCTAAAGCCTATGAGGACTTTAAGAAAAAGGTTCTCAAACCAGAACAAGTTGCATAACCCTTTATTAACCCAGTGCCCGGGTAATTTATTCCGGGCACTCTAATTCATACAAAATGGATTACACTATCTTCTCTGATAAGGAGATGTTAAAACAGGATAAAGAGTTAGTCGAATTACATAAACGATGTTGTAAATCTTGGCTAATTCAGCATTCACTTAAGCATTCTAAAATTAAGAAATTCTTTATAGTTTACGATTGGTATATCAATCCCAATAACGTAAGGAATTTCTTTTTCAGGCCTATACACATCTTTATTCAAGCATTGCTTTTAGGTCAACTCGATAATATATCCGATTACATTAACAATAACAAAAATGGAAAACGCAAAAAGAAACGAACCAGAAAAGTATAATGTGCTTTACCTCAAAGGTAAGTATCAGTACAAATCAAAATATCCTCAGATTGATGCTAAACACAAAATTGTTTATGCAGGTCCAGTAGAACCTATGGCACCTATTTGGGATAATCTATCTGACATACTTCGGAAGTCAGAAAGAATTTGTACTGAATCTCGTAGAGAATTAAAGAAGTTAGAGGAACGTTCACAGAACCAATTCTACTTCAAGAAAAATGGTATCACTCACATAATCATATACAGATGTTTGGGACAATAGTAAAAGACCTATATATAGGTAAATCGAAACTGATAATCAAGTGTAATCAAAGAGAATTACCACAAACCACCTTAGTAATGGATGTATTACAACCTACAGGTTTTACTGGTAATATGCCAGATTATGGTACCTATGGTAATTTACTCACTACTGATGAATTTGAAATAACCCCTATGATGCCTAAGCATAGGCTTTATGTTACGGGCATACCGAAAGGGGCAATCCTTGATAATTTTCGGATTAGAAGGGTTTATTGGTCCTCATACTATGAGGATGATATAAGGGGATATTTATTTCAGATAACTGATGAACATCCCAAGTTAATAATCACAAAGTAAAGTTATATGGAAGCAATAGATTATGTCAAACTATTTAAACTCGACCAAGAGAACTATGATTTTAAAAGGGAAGAGTTTATATCCGAATTAGGTAAAGATTTTCTAGATTATTGCCAAAACACCACTATAGGTATAAATCCAAAGTACGGATATATCTATTATTATCGGTTTAAGGAAATAATAAAGAATTTCGAAACTAAATTCTGGGCAATTTCGAAACTTAAGGTAGGGGAACCATTTACTCAGAAATTATGGAATGCCTTTTTCGCTACGCAGGTAGTACCTCTGAGGAAAAAATTATTCCCTGAGGTACAAAAATTAATCGAAGAACAAAAGGGGATTATCCAAAATGACCCAAGGCCTAATAACCCTTACCGTAGTAAACAAGACAAAAAACCCTCGAATCCTAAAAAGGTAAAATATGGCAAAGGAAATCCTAGACCTTCATGGCAATAAATTTAAGGTAGGAGATTATAAACTTTGCCTTAAAATCCCAATAACTGGGAAAGGTAATTTGATATTCACCAGGGACTTAATCTCTGGTGAACCTTTTAATTTATCAGTGAATAAGAAAAAGTATAGGGGATATTTCTATAACCTATCTTTGAATTTGTATGTAAGATATGATTTAGAGTATAGAGGTTATGATGAAAGTTCCGATATCCGAAAATCTCATTTGTATGTCAGAAAAGGAAAATAAAATGGTAAGATTCCCAAGACCTATGGGGACTACTGCAATGGCATTAGAATATCAAAAGAATCCTGATGATAGTCTTTTGATGAAGATACATAATTACATTATCAATCAATGGCTAATGGGAAATGGTGTATTATGTGGTATCACATACGACATAAATACATTCTCATATCGTATGGGTATAGATATCAATTACATACGGGTATTTATGAGAGATAGGCTATTAAGCTCTAGAATATGGGATAAAGAAAAGGCAGAAGATTTACTACAAGCATTAATGGGAGAACAACTAGCATGGGCTTTGGAAGACCGTATGGAAATAGCCCATCAGGTTAATATCCTAAGAGAATCTCAGGGAGGGAAATACGTACCGTTTATATCTGCCGAGCTGGGAAAGGCCCTTAAATTAAAGCTTGAATCCTCTACATCATTGCAGTCTATCGTACGTAATCTCACTGGAGGAAGTACTACGAATATATTTGCTCAATTCAATCAACAGAACAACGTAACACAGCAAAATGCAATCACCGTTGAAGAGGCACGTCAAATCGTATTGGAATCACAAAGGGTATTGGATAAACCAGAAGAGGCTAAACTATTGGAAGACAGGTATGACATTAAGTCATTACCCGAAGTAGTTGCTACTAAACAAGAAGGAGTAGATACCAGTAAAGAGGGTCTTAACCTTAATAAAGCAGAGCTAATGCAAATTACCGATGATTATAAGGGAGCTATGTCTTCATTCTCTAAAGAACATCATGAACTACGTAGAGAAATCGAAATGCGTATAGACCCAGACGAAGAAGACCCAGAGTTATATCAATATGAAGACTTTGAGAAAGAAGAAAAAGAGGATGGCTCATTTGCATCTCAATTCCTCCGAAATAGTAAGCTCCCATAGTTATATCCGGATATTGCATATTTAAAAAGAAAGAATTATATTTGCATATCAATTTTAAAATAGACAAAAAATATGGAACTACCAAAGACATCTTACAAAGAGACTCGGGTTAACAAGGTTAATCAGGGTACATACTTTAAATTAAAACCAACTGATACTGCTCCAGTATGGGTAAGAGACCATTATGATAAATCATCTAAGACTTATGCTTGCCATAAGTATGATGACTCAAATCACGAAAAATTTCTCAAGGGAACAAGGAAAATATACATTGACTTTACATTTTAATCACATGAACTTATTTAAACGAAAGAGATGCTGTAGTGAACTCATTGCCCTTAAAAATGGCAACTTAATATTCAAATTGAGTAATACTCATATCAATGCTGCTTATAATACTTTACAGGCAATAATGAGGAAATCTGGTATATTCGATGAGAATCTATATTTCGATGTCTATCAGGAATATCGGAAACATTATGCTATATACGACATAGTACCATCATTGCTAAGGTATAAGATACCCTTGATATTTTCAGGTAGATACCCAAAGAAACTATTCGATAATCAGTTCACTTTTGAGGAATTGATACCGAATAATTTGGTATATCATAGTTTACCCGAAAATTTTAGATTACCAGAAAGCTTAGAGAAAATTCTTTTAGAAGTAAGAAAAAGGGTATCTGCTTATATAGACCAAGAAGATATATCAGACCAGGGTTATAGGGATTTGGTTCGAATGAATTTCGTAAAACAATGGGATGTATTTAGAAAGGACCCATCTCTTATAGATTGCTATATGGATGCTCAATTGGGCATGCTATATATGTGGGCTAGAGTAGAAAATAAAACAATCGTAAAGAATATAATCGAAAGAACTCAAGATGAACTAGCTCAAGAGTTCTTATCTAAATATCAACAAAATGGAGAATAAAGAGAAATTTGCTTTCCGAAAGGTTAAAATGTCGGAAGGTGTAGAGGTAGAATTTATTAAATTACTTACCTCAGTAGAGACTAAAAATGATGAGGATGTAATTAAAGCTTTTAAAGTTCAATTATCCTCTGGAGTATTAACTTGCCATGCAGAAATGTTATCTAGAACACCAAGCCAGATAATATTTCAAACATCCCATTTCAGTAAACCCTATAACTTTTATAAAAACTGGGAACTATGGGTATTCTCTAATATCCTGGGTGTATGGACTTTAAATAGGTTTAGGATATGATTACAATGAAAAACCTCCAAGTAGAGGATATAAAAGATGAATGGTTATATAATGCCTTAACACAGGGCATCAAGGAATGTATAACTGCTCCAGTCCTAACTTTGGACCCAACAAAGCCAGAACCAATTAAGAGGGCAGAAATGATACTGGAGAATTTCTCTCAGGAAGATTCTCCAGTAGTAGCTACAGTGATTGCTCCAGGCAATTTCATACAGATGATATTACCGAAACATGAGATACTTCTCTCGGTAATGTTCATCTATAAGGAAAGGAATACCTATGTACAACTTATAATACAAAAACTTGCTTATGAACGAGAAAAGACTACCACCAAGACTAATGGTTCTGCTAGTGGTACTGAAGGGTGAAAAGGTATATAAAGTACCAATTAGGTCAGAGATAGAATTAGACCATCTAAAGGATTTCAATACACTAAGAAGAATCCTTACTCCTTTAGTACAACTATATCATGGAGTAGGTTTTGATACTAGACTTACTTACGATGAACTCAGTATCTTCATTAATGACCTACAACATTTGGGATATGAACGGTTAGATGAATATTCCTCGGGTATACAAGAATTAGTAGAAGCAAAACCCATTACTGAGAATAACCAAGATGTTGAGAAAATACGAAAAGGGTTACTTATCTCTCTTAAATCTCAGGAGTTATCAGAGGTATTAGCTACTAAAATAAAGCAAGCCATACATGAAGTATTTGAAAACGAAAAGAAGAAAGGTGGACTAATGAACAAGGAACCCTCTTTAGAACCTATGGAGAGTTCAATTATAAGAGAGGCTCTATATTTGCTAACTCCCCAATTACCTTAATAATTGAAAGGCAGTCTAATCCACTGCCTTTCTTAGCGTATACACATCCTCAGCCTCCTTAAAAATAAAATAGATATATTTTTCTATAAAAATAAAAATGCTTATATTTGCATATCAATTTTAAAATAGACAAAAATATGAAAACGAACTCAGTAACTTACAATCAGGCAGACGAACTAAATAAGGTAGTTCGCAATTTCTTAGAAAAGAAATCTACATTTGAACTTGACTCTGATGAACAGGGTAGTCTTCTTAATTTCCTAATGGGACTCTTAATCAAACTAGAGGATGATTACAAACTCAATTGCTTGGATATTAATCAGGTACAAATCTATGATACTACCTATTATTCTTTCATTTTCGAATCAATAATAACTGCCGATACTAATCCCTATAAGGGGCAATTAGCATCTGCTGCAGTTCAATTCATGAATGAATTTACCGATAACGATGGGAGGTTCATATCATTCAATCAACTCGATAGAAACAACTGGATTTTCCAACTTAATTTCTCAATCGCATGACAAAGTATAACGTTAGTCCATTAGTTGCTCGGGAGATAGAATTCTCCACGGGCACTATCTTTGGTGGTAGCTGGTGCAGATACTTTATTTCAATTACCCTACACCAATGCTATATAGAAGCAACATGGAAAACACGTCCTAAAAATGATTTAGACGGGAACAAAGAAATCTTTAACTCTTTACAGGAGTATCTAGATTGGTTTGCTAATCTTAAGAAAACTTACGGAAGGAGAATATCCCGTAAACAAATGGTATATGCTGCATACGATGAAACAACACGTACCTTCAGTTACAAACCCTACGAGAATTGGGCTACAAGACGTTCTAAAGAGAAATTAAATAAGCCAAATAATGAACCGTTATTGGCCGATTAGTAATACTAATCCCTAACCAGTTAATATATCTCCAGGGAGTTCAGAAACACCAACATCTGGGCTCCCTTAATTATTGCATATTTAAAATATTATTTCTATATTTGCATAAGAGAAAAATAAATATAATTATTAACCGACCTCGAACAGGGTCACAAAACTTATTTCTTATGACAACTATTAACGAAATCTCAAATCACATTATGAGTTACTTTGATGGAACTCTTGATGCTTTTGGTTACACTGCTCAATCAGTTAACGAAATCTCAAATCCGGATGAATCATACATGGGAACTCTCAACCTCCAATTCCGGGAGTATCCTATAAACGATGACGAAAAGGTAGAAACCTACTGCAGAGAATCCGATGCCTTTGAACAATACGTGATAGAATTCATTAATTCTCATTGGGATGAACATCACCCATTAAAAGAACTTAACCCTAATCATCATTACATGTCAAACTCATATGGAGATACTATCCAGGTACATTTCAATGATGAATCCCTTTTCATTATCATTACTATGACAGGGCAATATTAACAAAATCTTCTGGGAGGCACTCAAAACACCTCCCAGAACCTCCCTATTTATAAAAATAAAAGTAATTATAGAAACAAGTTTAGAAATAATTTTGTATATTTGCAAGTGAGAAATATTTCTCAAATAATTTTAAATATAGACGTTATGAAAGAATTAAAAAATTTAGAGGCCATCCGGGAACTGCTTGCTTCTCATCCCATTTATACTTATGATTACTCAGATGGTCTTCTCATTAACAAGGAAGATACCAATATCCAGGTTTACTCAATCGACTTAGAGGATGAACCTTTTGCTGCTTATATCTCAGGATATATCATCACATATGCTTCAGAGGAAGTTCTCTTCGAAAATCTCCGGGAAAACATTATTTCTCACATGGACTTAACAAAGGGTGCTGACGACCAATACTATGATGATTCTCCTTCACAGGTAGAAGCTATCATATTGGGCATTCCTCAATTAACTCCAGAACACCAGGATTACATAATTACTGGACTCAAAAAACATCTCCAGGAATTCATCCAGGACGAGGAACAAGATGAGGACATGATATCTCAATATACGGCAACATATAATGCTCTCGAAAAATGGGAATCCGACAAAAGAGAAACCCAACTCTTTGATTCCCTGGCTGCATCAGAACTCATTAGACAACTTAATAAATAATCACTATGGTAAACTTATATAAACTCTTAAACGTATTGGAACAGGGCATGTCCTTGTTCCAACTCAATAAATGGAAAACCGAAGGCATTTGGTATCCTATTACTCAATACAAAAAGGAATCAGACGAAATTCAGGTAGTAACCAATTTATTTATTCCGGAACAAAAGGAATATCACATTCAACTTTCTGGAAATTATCCCGAAGAATCAGAAGCCTGGGACAAGTTTCTAGAGGAAAACCAATGGAAAATCTACCCATTACTTGCAAACATAATGCAGGTCTTCTTGCCCACAGGGAACTACCAATTATTTTATACTCAATATCCACAAGGATTCATATCCATAATCGCTAAGCCCCATGATAAGTAAAGAACTCAAATCACAATTAAGTATTCTCAAGGAAACTAACCCAGAATATATTCAAACCCTAAAGGATGCCGTTACGGCATCCTATAAGGCAGAACTTCAGGCAATCAAACCCAGTTCTACCGAAGAAGAGGAACAACTTAATATCGAACTCAAGGACATAGTATTAAACATGCTATTTGGACCTTTCTATAACTATTTCGTATCAGAATACGTAGTATCAGATACTATATGGGAAGAACAGGATAAACTAATCGAGGACTTATATTATTACTTCAAATCATGACACCGTATATTCAACAACAACTTAAAAAGCTATGCGATAATCCAAATTGGTATGACGATATGCTCATCTCATGGGATAAAAACCCAAGAAATCAAAGGGAAGCTATTTATAACTACCTTTCTCATGTACAACTAAATGGGTTACTAGAAAACACTCAGATAGTTTTTACATTCATAGATGGCTACATGAAACCAGCTTTCTATTTCGAAATTCCCAGAGATACCAATCGATATCTTATACTGGGAATCCTCGATGAAGCAGGTTATCCTCATTGCTGCCTATTAGGCCAACCAAAACAAGTGTTTAACCCTCAACTCAATTAACATCATGAAACCAACAATAACAGTAAACCAATATCCAATCGGATGGGAATGGCTAGACAGAGTACCTCTAGATGACTTTAACTGGCTAATCGAAATATTCTCTATCATGACCGATAATACTGATACTTATGACTTTGTAGGATATACAGATTCAGAAACCTTACCAGGTCATCAGAAGATATGCTCAGTAGACAAGATACCATTAGCTAACTTCCTAAACGAAGACCAAGGCTACGAATCCGGTATATCAATGTACGGCCACTACATAGCATGCAAATGCCTTGACATATCCTCAGAAGAGGAATATATGAATCAATTTACCGATATAAGAATCCTAACTAATGAACTAGAGCCATGCTAACAAAGGGAAAATTCCTGGTATCTTTCGAGGTACCAGGACACACTAAGGAATACACAGAGGGTTTCACCGAGGAAATGGTAATCCCATATAGAACTGAGGAACTAAGGCCATACCTAAGGTACCCCAACCAAGAGATAAACAACAACCACCTCCACTCCGAACACATAAGATTACAGATAAGAGAAATGTTACAAATCCCACTAAGCGATATAACCATAATCGATATAATATCACTACCATGAAAAAGAAAGACCTAATATACATACCCCACCAAGATACTTGGACAGAACACTTCCCTAATCCGGGCAGTAACAAAAATGATTACACTCTATACCTAAGTGATCCCCAAGCCCAGTATAATAAGTTACTCCGTACCCAACAGAAACTAAGAAACAAAAAGAAATGAACATCCTCTATCACATAATCCGAATAATCCTATCCGTAGGAACTATCCTAACCCTCATACGCAATGAGAAAATATACCAAGCCCACAAGCATACCCACCCAACAAATAAAATAAGATATATCATCTCACAGCTACTAACCCTAATAATATACACCATAGCCCTGATAACATTATCCTACATATCAAGGTACCTGGAATAAATACCGGGTACCTCCCACACCACCCAACACAAAAAATAAAACAAAATCATACTAACGCTAACTATGTTATATAATACCTAACTAAGGTACATAATATAATACCTATCCCATCTATAACCAATATACCATTTACTAATATAATAATACTCTAATACATATATCAAGGTACCTCGCCGGGGGTTTTGGGGATTTAGGCAAACAAGGCAAGTGATAACCCCTCTACTATACAAAGCCACTCAACTCACTATATAGCCACTATACCATATAGCTCTACTACACACTTTAAAGGCAATCACAAAAAGGCTAAAAAGGTACACAAAATCCGACCATTAGGGGCCCCTAATTTGCCTTATCCGAATTACCTTACCAAGCACTATTATATACATATATACTAATAAATAAAACAAGGTAATATGAAACACAGAACCCACAAGGATTTCCCATCCTACCGATTCTATTCAGATGGTAGGATAAAGAACAAAACCACCAATCATTTCATTAAAGTTAAGAAACATATGAAATTGATAGATGCTAAAGGTAAACGTAGAAGTATTACGGTACAAAAATACTTTGCCGAACTATTTCCTAACCTATATTCATGGCAAGATGGTAGGGGCCAATCTAAGCCTACCTATGTACCTATTAAACGTAGGAAATGTATAAGATATTCCCCTGAATTCATTAAGGCTATTCAAAAGGAGGCAAATAAGAAAACCTACGATGAACTTATTAGGGAATATAATATACCGATGGGTAGTATAGGTTATATATTAAAGAAAGGTAAATCCTTAGGCAATGGTAGTATAGTTATTAATATAGATAGGGTAATTATTAAGGGATAGGTAATATTGTCCTAGAGCTTTGTAAGTAATTGGCTTAGTATTTATATTAGCATTATTTGCAAAATTCTAGGACTTATTGTGATTAGGCAATCTCCATTCATGGCCCCTGGGGATTTTAGAGGGATAAATTACTTAACTCTAGTATCAATCCAAACTATCGATAACCAAGATGCTGGGGTACACATATTAACCTTTACCATCAATGACCCAGAACATTTCGATGACGATGATACTGCTGGCATCACTTGCCTTGAAGGCTTACGGGATACCTTTGCCTATGACCCAGAGGCATGCTTTGGTCAGGCACCTAAGGTAAACGAATTCGAAAACCTTTACACAGTAACAGTTCCTTTCACTTGCTAAATCACTAAGGGGTACCCTGTTATGGATACCCCTATTAATACATTAAATACAAACGTTATGAGAACAATTAATCAAATTTCAAACCTCATCATCCTTACCCTAGTAAATTGCGCTAAGGATTATCCATGGGCATCCTACATTGCCAATTCACTTTCACAATTCGATTTGATATTGCCAGAACTAATGCAATCGAAAGCTAAGGAAATATCCATCTACCTTAACACAGATGATTGCCTTATGGAATTCTCATCTGAAATCCCTGACCCAGAGGAAATTGAACCCGATTTTACCTTCAACATCGAGTATATAACCTTTCAGGTATACTTCGATTAATATCTTAACCCAGAGCCTAACTTAGGTACCTGGGTTTTTACTTACGCTAACTTAGTAAGCCCTTATAGGCTATCCTAATCTCTATAGGCTTACCATAGTCCCTATATGGCCTTATTGAAATAGGACCAAGGGGTTTTATAGAGGGATATATCCCAAGGGCCTTAATTCTTTATCACCTTAGTCCATTAATGGCCTTCAATATACAGGTATATAATACACTCTCAAGAGGACAGGCATAGGCCATATAGGATTATCCATATACATATCATATATGCCCACTACAAGGCGTGTGAAAATTACCCTTGTGAACCCCCAAAATTAAGTGCAAATATTAAGTGCACAATATTTTCTATTTTATGAATTTTTCACAAAAATAATTTTGAAAATAAAATTATTCATTTTCTCAAAAATTTTTCTTGAAAATGTTTGTAGATTAAAATAAAGTCCGTATCTTTGCAATGTCGAAAAGATAAAGCGATATTTGAATAAATTTTTGATTAAAACTTTTTAAGAAAATATTTCTCTAAAAATTTTGCTAATTAAAAAATAGTTCTTATCTTTGCAATACAGAAATGAAACAAACCTTATTAGATAGTTTAATAAGTCTTGAATATCTATCAAAAAGGTTATAAAATAATAATAATAAAATATTCAAGCGTTTTTATTATGACAACAAAAGTAAATAAAGTGAATGTAGAAAAAGCAGTAGCAAACAGCAAAGCAAATAGTTTAATTGCTTTAGACGTTTTAAAGTCTGTAAAAGAAAAAAACGCTGGACTTTTCAAAACGTCTTTAGGGACAAAAACAGAAATTTACAAAAAAGAACTTTTTGAGGGTGCAAACGAAAAGCAAATCAAATCGTTACGCAAAAAGTTTAGAAATGTAACTTTCAATTTTCTTTCCACGATTGCAAACAATGCAGATAAAAAACTAATTGAGGGCTTTATAGACTTTTATAAACAAGTCTATACATTAAATGATTTTTCATTTAATTCTATTGCAAGCGAAAATACAAAAGAAGAAAAGAAAGCAATTCTAATAAAAGGTCTCGAAATTGTGAAAAAATCAATGAAGTAAAAACAAATCAGAGTAGGGAAATATTTCCCTACTCACTTAAAAATTAAATTCTATGTTATTAAATATATTTTTATTTGTTGGTGTAATTTGGTTAGCAATTCAATGCTATAGAGATTTAAAAGAAATTTTAAAAGACAATAACGAAACATTTAAAGATTGAAAGAAAGCAAAGGGATAAATAAAAATGTTTGTCCCTTACTTTTTATTTTCAAATGTTAAATTTAACGTAACCGTACGCCCCATTTAGTACCACAACTTTTGAGCCCCTCGTATTAAGGGGTACCTTGAAGGCAAATACACATTTTTAGTACCACACAAAAATCACTCTTCGTGATAAGGGCATGCCAAGATATCCCACACCATACATGCCCACATAACACACAAAGAAGCCAGGGATGTTAGGTCTCTGGCAACTAATTAAAGTATAGCACGAATTAAATCCTTAGTCCTATCTTTCCCAAGAACTCCTCGAACCTTACCACCTTTCTTCTCATAAAAGAAAACATAATACTGTTGAAGATTCCTTAACCACCATCTCTTAACTTCACCATACCCATCAAAGTATCTTTCAATACAATTCATATCCAACTGGGTAATCCATATCTGATACCAAATCCGATTATCCTCTTGGCATTTAAGAATCCTCTTTTCATTATCATCCCTAATTGTTTCAACCTTCACCATCTTAATAATCCTCCCTCACTGATTTTAACCTACTGGTAATATCTATTCTCCCAGTAACCTTTAACACCCTACTATTTTTTCTCTTTAGGTATAAATATCTTAAATAATCTTCTGCCCTTTCAATTGCCTTATCCTTATCAAGGAAGGTTTCTATATTACTCGAATACTTATCTCTAAGTGTAAGCCAAAACACCAATCCCAGGAAGGAATACCTAATCTTAATGAAGTACCTTCCTCTGCTTGTATGGTAGTAAATCTGATACTGATACTTTCTCATAATTCTTTATATTGATTATATAATATCATAGACTTCGGATTATCCCTCTGGTAGATTACAATATCAAAGTTCTTTCTATAAACCAAAAACTTATAAAGATATGGAAGAAACATTATTCAAACTAGCACGTGCAATTACAGATACAGGTACAGATACTGTATCTTCAGAGGGTGGTACTATAACCTACCGTATCACTTCCCTCAAAAGGAAACTGGTAAATGGCAAAGTAGTTTCAACCTCTACACCCTCTTGTACTTTGAGCTCAGCCTCCGTAAGTTGGGCTATTTGGGGAGGAGTTACCGTTGGAGATGGTTACTTAGATGTAAAAATTAACTATTCAAAAAATACTTGGTCCTCAAGGTCTACTACTCTGACATTTGCCCAAAATGGGTCTAATAACAAAATCAATCTCACAGTAACTCAAGAGACTGGTGTAACCTATAGTGGATACATAAAAATGGTTTCAAA
>ERZ894244.68-NODE-68-length-93193-cov-19.140813_pt1 | contig 93193 bp, 86 predicted proteins | sample MGYA00380299_ERZ894244 | MGnify/ENA primary metagenome ERZ894244 (study PRJEB32331, sample SAMN06328444) | human gut metagenome | biome: human gut microbiome; feature: stool | host: Homo sapiens | collected 2014-06-26 ... | reverse complement strand
AGCTCCTTTATTTCCTTTATTTATATAAGCTTCATTAGCTTTATTATCTTTACCAGCTTCACTGGTTTATTCATATCAGATAACACAGTTATAACGATATAGGCATTGCTGCCAATCTTGACGTTATTGCGGCTATCTTTATATTCACACCCCGTAGAGGATAGAGCTATGACTTACTCTTGATAATAAAGCTGTTCTTGTTTCTAAAGATAATAAAGCTACTAAAACTCTTATTGCCCTTGTTATTAGAGCTGCGTTAAGCATTATATGGCTGAATCCTCTACGGGGGGTGAATGCGCCTGTATCTGCTACTCCGTTTTTTGTTCCTGTTATTGTTATACTTCTTGCTCTTATTATTGATAATAAAGCTGCTCAACGTATACGCTTACTGGAACGATTTCGGCGTAAGGAGAACGGGCTGATAATAGCTTGCTACGCTTTCAGATTTGCCCGTCATGGCACGATAATTTGAAAAACAAGTTATCCTATTATTTTGATAAAGAATTGCTTGACGAGGCTGGAAATAGGCTTAGAAAAAATTGTTAAAAATAGTTTAATAAATTGGCTCTTATTAAAGATAATGTTTATACTTGCAGAAACAAAATAAGTATGGATAATATTGTTGATAAGATTAAGGCTATTAAACGAGATGAATATAAAGTCGACTATGTTCCCGGTTCTCGTAATAATAAAAAGCCTGTTAATAAGAAAAGTAAAATGAAAGTCGGTGACGCTGGTATTGATTGTTTAACTAAATAAATTATTTATGATACGAATTAAAAGCGATTTAAAACCGTATGCTATTGAAGTTCCTACTGCTATTTCTGAAATAGATGAAAGATACTTTAAGGCTCTTCTTAACGATGTAAAGATACCTAACAATTATGCTGTTATTGCTATCTGTTATAAAGATAGACTTTTCAGTATTCTTTCTGATTTTAAGAACGGTAACAATGGAACTAAAGAAGTTGTTCCTCTTATTGCTAAAATTCAAGACAATGAATCTAAAGTTCCGTTTGCTGTTGCTGACATTGCTATTGTTGATGCTTCTTCCATCGAACGTGGAACTCATTTATCACTTCGTAATAACGCTATTTGCTTTGGTGCTATTTGCGAATATTGTCTTAATGACAACGAGCTTTCTAAAGCTATTATGAATGGTTCTTTCTTTAATGGCGGAAAATCTCTTGGCGCACATGAAGCCAAAATGGCTGCTCCTGATGTTTTCTTTGTTGAATTTAAGATTGTTCCTCTTTGTGATATTAAGGCTTCTTATTCACAAGATGCTAATATTGCTTGTACTAAAGTTGAACATGATAAGAGTAATCTTAATTAATCCTTTTCCTGCGTTTAAATAAATCCCAAGCCGCTAACAGATATTGTTTTTGATATTCTTGTTGGCGGCTTTATTTTTTATCTCACTAAAGTTAATAATATGATTGAAGAAAAACTTGATAATATTCTTGACGGAGTTGATTTAGGTGAGGATTATGTTTTAGTTTATAAAGATTACGAGAATGTTCTTAAAGATATTGATTTTGCCAACGATGAAGAAAGACTTCTTACTCGTGCTATTATTAAGAATTTAGAACACGAAGCATCTAAACAATTTCTTAAAGAATTAGCTGTTGATATTCCTTATATTGGAGTTGCACAACGTAATCTTCTTCGTAAAAGTATTGTTGCTTCTTACCATGAACTAAAAGAAGCTCGTGAAACTCTTCCCGAAGAAGAATATAAAGAGTTTCGTGACAATCTTATTAAACAGAAGAAATTTGAGATTAATAATACCGAACTTCAACGTCGTATTGAAAAAGAAAATAGAAACAAGAATTATAAACTTTGGATTAAGCTTGCTAAAAAGCATGGAGTGTCTTATGCTAATTTTTATATTTATCTTCATAAAGACCTTCATGTTGTAGAGTTTAATCAAGAACTTAATGATGCTTATGTCGAAGCCTATTCTGATTGACCAGTTACTTACTATTGATAAGACAGGAATGCCTGCTGCTCCAAGCATTACTCAACTTCTTGATAAAGATGTACGTCTTCTTTTTGTTAGAGATAGTTCTAAGAATAAAGAAATGTATATTAAAGAAGTTGGTGTTATTTATTATCTTGCTGACCCTAAAGGCCCTTGTCTTAGTCAAGGTCTTAGTCGTAGTGAAGCTCTTCAACGTGCTCGTGAAAATTTTGACCTTCCTACTACTTATACACCTGACCTTTTAGTTGAGAAGCTTATTAAGCGTTATCATTCCCAACGATGTGGTATTGCTGGCGAAGCTGTTGAATCTCTTCAAAAAGCTATTCGTAATATCACTGTTTCATCCAATATAATTAATGAACAGCTTAACGATAAACTTCAAAGCGGTTTATCTGCCGAAGATGCTGGTGTATTTATTGATTATATGGATAAGATAAATAAACGTATAACTGATTTACCGAATCTTATTACTGCTCTTAAGAAAGCTGAAGAAGAAGCTGCCTATGAAGAAGAAACTCGAACAGCACGTGGTGGTGTTAAAGTTGTTAGCAGTATGGTTGAAGAAGATTAACATGATATTATGAAGATTGATAAACGTTATAATGGTATTAAACTTATTTTTCATGAAGAAGAGCATAAGTATAATGATACTCTTGGTAATGATTATATAAGTACTACTACCATATTGCATCTTTATAAACCTGAGTTCAATAAGGCTTATTGGCTTCGCCGTAAATCTAAAGAACTTGGCATTAGTGAAACTAAACTTAAAGAACAATGGGATACTATTACTAAAGAAGCCTGCGATAGAGGTAGTGTTACTCACAATGGTCTTGAAGACGGTATTAAGGGAGCCAGTAAGTTTAAACAAGCTATTCAATATCTTGAACGTGACGGTGATGGAGAAATGATTACTGTTGCTGATTTGGGTTCTATTAATGCTAATTATAAACTTCTTAATATAGAAGAATTTAAAGAAGCTACTGATTATAAATATGATAATCTTTATGAAGTCTTTGAAAAATACGTTAGTCTTGGTTATAAGATTTATGCTGAGATTGGTATGTTTCTTATTGATTATCTTATTAGCGGTACTATTGATGTTCTTCTTGTTAACGAATGGGAGAATAAAGCTGTAATCGGAGATTGGAAAACCAATCGCGGTGGACTTATATTCACGTCTGGTTATTATCGTAAAGATAAGAAACAGAAACCTGCTCAAATGACTAACGAATGGGTAGAGAAAAAAGAAACTCTTCTTCCACCAGTTAACAATCTTCCTCATTGCAATGGAAGTATTTATAATCTTCAATTGAGCATGTATGCTAAAGCTGTTAATCTTATAACAGGTCTTGAAATTCGAGGACTTTGGCTTGCTCATATTGATTGTGATTTTGAACTTAACGAGTATGGAATGCCTAAACGTTTTCCTGATGGACTTTATCATATTAAAGAGAATCCAACAGAGAAGATAACTTTCTATACTCTTCCTTATAGAGAAAAAGAAATTGAACTTATTTTAGCTGATAGAAAAGCTAAACTTAAAGCTCAAGATGTTAAACGTAATTTTACTCTTGGATTATGAAAAATACTATTATTGGTTTAGTTATTGGTATTATACTTGGTGTACTTTCTGGAGCTGCTCTTTATGATAAAAATCCAGAGCCTATTATCAAATATATCCCTCTACGGGGGAGTTCCACAGATAGTATAACTATTGTTAATCTTACTGAACAACTTCGTAGAACTCAAGATAGTCTTAATGCTTATAAAGCTGATACTACTATTAGTGCTGAACTTTTTGTTGCTAAATATAAGCTGGAACGTATTCGTCATTATAACGAGATTGCAGCTAAGGGTAACAATATTAAATTTTTGAGAGGTTGGATTAATAGAGTATTGAATGAGTAGTGCTGCTGATAAAGAAAAGTTTAGAGATGCTCTTATTAATAACAAACGTGCTTCTATAAACGGCGATAATTATCGTATTGAAACTATTAAAAATACTGGTATATATTATGGTTCTAAAATAAATATTAGTTATTATTATAGAGTTTATCGTAATGGTTATTATACTGGTTGTAGTGGTTTCAATTTAGTTGCTCTTGTAAACGATATTATTGATATTTATATTTCTTGATGTTATGAAACTTATTAAAGTTATTAAAGATACAGGTGCTCATAGAGTAGCCGAATATCGAGATACAGAAGTACTCGATATGGGATATGGAACGTATGCTTATTTTGTTCATGTTTATAAAGTTCAAGTTCGTTATTGTGGATTTTGGATTACTATAAAATCTTTTATTGAAACAGATAAAGATGATTATGAATATTGTCAAAGAGAAGCCATAGACCTTTATAATAAGATTGTTTATCCCGATAAATATTTTGTTACCAATGCCGTATGTGAATAAACAAGGAACTTCGACTAAAATTGTTCGTATAAGTATTTATGACGAAACTAAAGTTGATGTCTTTCGTAGTCTTTTTGAATGTAACCAAGTATGTGGAACTGTAAATAGTCAAATACTTACTTGTTGTAGACGTAATGCTAAAGCTGGTCGTTTACAGTTTAGAGTTAAAGATTGGTATTTTACTTTTCCTGATAATAAATTACCTTAAGTTATGGCTGATTTTAAAAGTGCTTATAAAAAGATTGAAGCTGCCGAGGGCGGCTGGGTTTCAGACCCCGATGATGCTGGCGGTGAAACTTACAAAGGAATATCTCGTAAAGCTAACCCTAATTGGGACGGTTGGATTTCTATTGATGCTATTAAGAAAGCTCATCCTACTACTTTTAAGGGTATTCTTAAAAAGACTCCCGAACTTGAAAAGAAAGTTCAAGACCTTTATAAAGACAAATATTGGGATTGTTTTGAACTTGATGATGTTCCAAGTCAACTTGTTGCTGAGCAAATGTTTGATACCGCTGTTAATCAAGGTCAGACTGCTGCTATTAAATTTGCTCAACGTGTGCTTGACCTTAGAGAAACTGGCAAATGGTCGCTTGACCTTTTAAATAAACTTGTAGCTATTAAATAATAAATTCAACGGAGTTATGAAGAAGCTTGTAATAATCGTATTAATTATAGCGTTAATTAATTTATTGATAACAATTTTGTTGTTTAATAAGTCAGGTGCAGAATGTTCGTTTCAGCTAATAAATGGTTTCCCTGATACTGTTGTTAATAAGGTTCGGATTGACTCCGTTGAACTTTCTATTAAACATCTTGATAGTACAATTATAAATTATAATACTTATGAAAAGGAAATTATTGATGATGTTCTCAATCTTGATGATAGCGCAACTGTTGCTAAATTCTACGAGCTTATCGGCTCATCCTCTACGGGGGGTTGAAGCAAGGGACAGTGTTAGAATAGCTATTGATGATTTACGTACTGCGAATGCTATAATGACTAAAGCTAAAATTGATGCTGCTGTTATAGTTCTCAAAGACAGTATGATTAATCTTAAAGATAAGAAAATAGATATTCTTAGTAATAGTTATGAAGAAATGAAGCGATATGCTTCTGCTTCTGAAACTGCAAGACAAAATTTAGAACGTAATCTTGATAAGTCTAAGAAAAAGACTAAGATTATTGGTGGTGTAGCTGGTGCTTTCGCATCAGCTTTTCTTGTATTGTTATTAGTCAAATAAAGATATGGCTGCTGAAAAATATCCTTTTAAAGCGTTTATAGAAGAAGATAAAAGCCGTTATCCGCTTGCTTCTGAAAAAGGTTATTATGACCCTTATAATCATTTCCGTATTGGTGACAGCGGCGGTTTCCTTATGAATATTAAGCCAGGTAAGTTTGTTAATGTTCATCTACTTACAGAAATGGCTGATTTTTTTGAAGCTAATGGAAACAAATATACTAATTTTAAAGAAGATAGTATTCCTTATAGACAGCTTCGTAAGCGTGAAGCAGACCGTAGAAAGAATGGTTTTACTGCTCCTATATGGCAAAATCCAGACGGTTCTATTGAAGATGTTCATATAAGCGGTGACTATTATAATTTTCTTAATTATACTCGAATGGAGCGTACTGATGATGCGAGTATTAATGTTTCCGGTCGTATAGCTACCGGTGAAAAGAAATTTGCTTTTCCTCGTTTTGTTGATGCTCAATTTTGGACACATGCTGTTTATGAGTTTGCCAAGAATAACGGTTTTCATCTTATTATTGTAAAGACTCGTCGTGGTGGTTTTTCTTATATGAATGCTGCACGTGCTGCTAATGCTATAAATCTTCGTAAACATAAAGTATTTATTAATGTTGCTGCTGATAATAAATATCTGATTAAGAAAGGTGGTCTTACTGACTTTGCTCTTAATACTCTTCGTTTCTATGAAGAGAAGACTATGTTTAAGCGTGGTATTTATAGTAGTAGTGCTGAAGACTTTCGTCTTGGATTTAGACTTCCTAATGGAGTAGAATCTGAAGATAGTTGGCAAAGTTCTCTTATTTCTGTTTCTGCTAATAATAATCCCGACTGTGCTATTGGTAAAGATGCTGTTGGTATTAATGTAGAAGAGCTTTCTACAATGCAGAATTTCAATGAGTTTATGACTGTGACTGAACCTGCTATGACAGTTGGTGATATTACTACTGGTTTTCTTGTTGCTTGGGGAACAGCTACTGCTACTAACATGCAAGTCTTTGAAGAAAACTTTTATGCTCCCGGTGAATTTGGTTTTATGCCTTTTGAAAATGTTTGGGATAAAGACGCTCGTAATGAGATTTGCGGTTTTTTTAAATCTTATTGTTGGGGTCTTGAGGGAAGCATAGACGGTGTTCCTGCTGTTGATGAAAACGGTAATAGCAATCTTGATATTGGTCTTAAAGTTTCTATGCGTGCTCGTGAAGCTATGAAAGCTAAAACTAAGACTTTTGCTAAATTTATTAATTATTGCGGTCAACGTGCTCTTTTTCCTGCTGAAAGTTTTAGTAGTGCTACTGAGAATCTCTTTACAAGCGAAGAACTTGTTAACTATGAAGAACGTCTTCGTACAGATAGTGTTTATAATTTCTACGTTGACGGTCAATTTGAAGAGAAAGGTAATAGTCTTATTTTTAAATCTAATAAACGTATTAAAGAAGAAAATCCTGATGCTGTTGTTTATGATTGGATACAAGGCGTACCCCGTAAAGGAAATGAACATCCTCATGGTTGTATTCGTATTTGGTTTCATCCTCAATATGATATTCGATATGTTGACGACCATGAAATTAAAGAAATTCCAGAGGGAACTTATACTGTTACTTATGACCCAGTTGGTATTAATAAAGATGCTAAAGAAATTACCGATAAACATTCTCATAACAGTATTCATGTTTGGGAAATGCCGTCTGCGAGAAATGGTTATAAACTAAAATGTTGTGCTGCTTATTATGGACGTCCTAATAAACTTGAAGAAGCAGATAGAATTTTTTATCAACTTTGCCGTTATTATAATTGTGTAAGAACTGGTATTGTTGAGGTTAACCGTGGCGAAACTGTTTCCAATTTTAGTAAATGGAAAGCTACTCGTTATCTTGCTTTTGAACCTCTTTTTGTATGGGACACTACTTTAAAAGGTGCTGTTAGTAAGTCTTATGGTTATAACATTACAGACGGACAAAAGAAACTTGATGCTCTTCGTTTGTTTAAGGAGTTTCTTTATACGGAAATAGGTAAAGATGAAGAGGGTAAACCTATTTATCTTTTTACTCGCATTCCTTGTTATCAAGATATTCTTGAACTTAAAAAATGGAATCCTGTGGGTAACTTTGACCGTGTTTCTGAAATGCTTCTTATAGCTATTTATAGTAAATCTCTTGATATTAAAGCTCAAGGTGAGAATAGTAATAGAAAGAAACTTCTTGAAAGTCAAGATGCAGCAGAAAAGTTTTGGAAACGTAATTGGTATTAATATGGAAGAACTTAGTACTTATCTTTTTTGCAATGAATATTTTTGTATTCGCCTTGAATGTTTAACTAATACTCTTTATATTTATAGTCGATACGCCGCTTATTGTTAAATTAAACCTTATATAAATATGTATTTTAGTAACAATTTTAATTTTCCTAAGCAGCGTGTTAGTGCTGCCGAACGGAATAAGTTTGAATACTATGCCAATTGTTGCGATTATGTTATTGCTGCTGGCAAAAGTATTGCTCGTGATGATGAAGTTGAACAGAAATATGCTTTCCTTAAAGGGGAAATTAACCCTGAATTTTATAAGAAAACTCTTAATCCTTATAATGCTGAGAAAAAAGAATATACTCGTTTTCCAGCCACTATGCGTAATTACGATATTGTTAACGGAGTTATTCGTAGATATGTTGGAGAATATATTCAGAATCCGCATGATTTTATTGTAGGAGCTAATAACCCCGAAGTAGTTCTTTCTCGTGATGCCAAACTTCGTCAAGAACTTATGCAGATTGTTCAAGCTAAGATAGCTGAACGTATTCAACAAAATTATCAAGCATTTGTTCAACAAGGTGGACAGCCCGAACAATTTAATCCTCAAGATAATTTTGATATTGAGGCTTTTGTTAAGAAGTTCAATGAAGATTATGTTGATGATATGTCTGCCCAAGGGCAAGAGATTCTTGCCGTTATTGATGATTTGACTGATGCTGCTGCTTTATATGCTCGTGCGTATTTTGAATGGGTTGCTTTTGGTAGAGTTTATACTTATACCGAAGTAAAAGGAAATCAAATTATCAAACGAGTTGTTTCTAATAGAGATGCTTTTCCTGTTCCCAACGATAATGTTCTTGTTGAAGATTATGATATGTTTGCCGAACGTCGTATGATGACACTTCAACAAATTATTGATGAATATTATGACATGCTTGATGATAAAGACAAGGAATATCTTGATACTTATTATACTAATGGTCGTAATATTTCTCAAGACGACAAAGGACTTCTTTATTGGGATAATTATAAACAGCGTTATCCTGACCGTTGTTCTAAATTTAGTGACAAAGAACGTGAGTATTTTAAAAGCGAGCCGCTTATGGTTCGTGATTTTAATACTAATCTTATTGAAGTTTGGCATGTAGTTTGGCGTGGACAAGTTAAGAAAGGTATTCTTACATATCAAACCGGTGGTATTATTGGTGAAAGAGTTGTTGATGAAGATTATAAACTTAATATCGAAGCTGGTGATATTAACATTGAATGGATTTGGGAACCGCAAGTTTTTGAAGCCGATAGAATAGGTACTCGAAACAATGCTGTTTATCCTTATAAATGTCGTCCTATTGCTTACAATCGTAATGGCAAGCTTCCTTATAATGGTATTATGGAACTTCTTCCCGGTTTTGGTCGTTTCAGTATTATTGATATAGTTCTTCCTTACCAAGTATTTGGTAATATTGTTGCTTATCATAGAGAAATGGCTATTGCAAAGAACAAGTTGAACGTGTTGATGATTGCTCGTTCTCTTCTTGGTAAAGTTCCTGAGGATACTATTTATCGTATGGCTGCCGACGGTGTTCTTTATATTGATGATGAAGATGACCAAGGCATGCTTAAAGCTCAACAAACTCGTATGCTTAATAGTCAGACTTCTGATTATATTACTCAACTTGGACAACTTCTTGCCGAGAACGAACAAGCTGCTATGAATAAAGTTGATATGACTCCTCAACGTTATGGCGAAATTGCTAATAGTGCTGGTAAAGGAGTTACCGAACAAGCTATTATTCGTGGTTCTATGGGTAGTGTTATTGTTGAGTTTATGTTTGACCACATGCGTGCCCATGATTATCAACGTGATTTAGATTATTCTAAACTTGCTTGGGTTGACGGTCTACAAACTTCTTATAAAGATAAGAACAATGGACAGCTTAAATATTTTAGTCTTGACGTTAATTCTCATCTTTATGCTGATTATGTGATTATGCCTAAACTTTCTGCTAAAGAAAGAGATAAACTTAATCAATATAAACAGTTTGCATTTAGTGCTGCACAGAATGGTGATGCTGCTATGGCTGCTGCGGCTATTGACGGAGATAATACAGCCGAGATTAAAAAGGCTATTAATAAGTTCCAAGAGCTTAATCGTCAGCATGAAGAACAAATGAAACAACTTGATGCTCAGAATGCTCAGGCTTTACAACAATATGAACTTGATAAGATACAAGCTCAAGGTGAGCAAGATAGACAAACTCTTAGTCTTGAAAAATATCTTGATAGTCAGATTGAAGCTGTGAAAGCTATGCTATCCTCTACGGGGGGTGACTCTGCTGCATCTCTTGCTGCGACTAATGCCGCTAATGTTGCTAAGAATAATATTGAGCGCGAGAAAGTAATGAATGAACGGCAAAAGATTGCCAATGATGCTAAAGCTCAACAACTTAAAGCAGCTACTGATATTTATAAAGCTGATACTCAATACAAAATTGCCAAAGCTAATAAAAATCAATATGATAAAAAATAATCTTTTCTAAAATGTGTTTTGTGTCTATGTGCCGTTATTGCTCGTGAGAGTAGTAGCGGCATTTTTGTTTATAATGCTCTTGTTATTAATGAGATAAATCGAATTTGTAAACATTGTTTACTAACAGACGCATTTTAAAGCCCAGTATGCCACGCTTCTACGAAAGTGGATAGATTAATCATTTCGGATAAAATTGTTCGATGTGGATAACGGCTGCAAGCGTGGATGCACTTCTGATACGATTTTTGACAGCAGAAATATACCAATTAATCTCCCCCGTAGAGGATACGCCTGTTGAACACCATATTATATATATTATACTTTTGTCTTGTAATATTAATCCAATAAAAGATAAAGTTATGCCTAAGATTGATTTTGGTTTTGGCGGAAGTGGTAATCCTGAACCACAAGAACCAGTTACAGATTTAGATGCAGGTAAAGTAGTAGATGACCCTACTGGTCAAACTACTGGTCTTGGAGATGATAATAAACCCGTTGATAAGCCGGCTGATAAACCAGCAGATAATGCTGGGAACGATAAGCCTGCCGACGGCGATAAACCTGCTGGTGATAGTAACAAACCTGCCGATGATAAATTTGGCGATTTAGTTGCTGGTACTGTTATTTCTATTGGCGAAGAATCTTATACTGTTGATAGCGAGGGTAATCTTGTTGACAAAGATAATAAGATTTTTAAAGAAGCCGCAGAAGTTAAAGAATATCTTGCTCAATTTGAAGTTGACGAGAATAAAGAAACTCCTATTGATGTTAATTCAATTATCAAAGCTGTTGGCGTTGAAGTTACTGATGAAAACGACAAACCGATTACTTTTGATAATACTCCTGAGGGTATTGCCCAATACGTCAATGAAGTTATTGAATTACAGAAGCAAGAAATTGCTCAAGCTGGAGTTCAAACTCTTCTTGATAAATATCCTATTGTTGCTGACTTTCTGAATTACTATGTAGCTAACGGTAACGATGCTCGTGGATTTGGAGAAATTAAAGACAGAAGTTCTATTACTATTGATGAAAATAATATTGCACAACAAGAAGCTATTATTCGTGAAGCCTACAAAGAATCTAATCGTCCCGGTGATGTTGATGCTTACATTAAGTATCTGAAAGATACTAACGCTCTTTTAGATGTTGCCAAGAATGAATTGGCTGGACTTCAAAAAGCTGATGCCGCTCTTAAAGAGCAGCAAGCTAAAGAAGCTCAAGCTAAACTTGAAGCAGAACGTAAAGCAGAAGCCGATTACTGGAACGGTGTTAAAGCTGTTGTTGATAGTAAAGAGATTGCAGGTTATAAAATACCTGATACTATCATTATTAATAAGAACGGCAAACAAATTGCAGCTACTCCTAATGATTTCTTTAATTATCTTTATCAAGTTGATGATAAGGGTTATAGTCGTTATGAAAGAGATTTGGCTGCTCGTGATGCAAAGGAACAACTTCAAGACGATTTGCTTCGTGCTTATCTTACTTTTACAGGTGGAAGTTATTCTAATCTTGTCGACTTGGCTGTTACTAATAAAGAAACGAAAAATCTTCGTCTTAAAGCAGCCGCTGCAAAACAAACTACTACTGTTAGAGTTACTCCACCGAAACCGAAGAGTGTTGCTGGCAATATAGCTGCCGCTCTTGGTTATAGTTAATAACTAAATAAAATTATTCATTATGTACACAATGCGAGTTCTTGAAACTGGGCGTTATGACGATAGAGGATATAGCAATGAAGAAAGTATTGCTAATCTTATGCTTCAAAGTCCAGTTGAAATTAATGCGTTTCTGACTTACAACTATGGTCTTGACGACGACCGTTTCCCTCTTACGTTTATGACCGAGGGACAAGGTGCAAAAGGTACTGATACTGTTGCTACGGTACAGTGGACTTGGAAGACTATGGGACGTATGAAGTTTATTGATTATGTTACTTATTTCAATACTTCCAATACTAAACCTGGTCTTGGTGGTGCTGAATTTGAAGTACATTTTGCCACTCATTGGTTTATCGAACAGCACGGTCTTATTGCTCCGGACGGAACTCAATATCGTATTCAGAAAGACCTTGGTGAATCTGCTTACGGTTATGCTTATATTCTGGCTCCGGTTAATCCCGACCCGACTGCTTATTGCGACCCCGACAATTTAGCTAAAGGAACTTATTGGTCACTTGCTGCTCCTACCGTTTCAGAATCTTATTCTAAAGGTAATCGTAGTAATGCTATGGGGCCAGGTAAAATGACTTCTCAGCTTGAGTTCTTCCGTTTCTCTAAAGAAGTTGCTGGTAATATTTCTAACGTTGTTACTAAATATCAGTTCCAGCAAGGAGAGGGTGGTGGTACTGCCAATCTTTGGATTACCGAAGAAATGCGCCAGTTCAACTTGCACATGAGAGTAATGAACGAAGAACGGCTGTGGTTATCAACCTACAACAGACTGCCCGACGGTACTATTAAACTTAAAGACCGTGATAATGGTAAACCTATTCCTCGTACTGCTGGTATGCTTGAGATTTGCCGTGAAAGTAACTATGATACTTACGGTGAGTTCTTGACATTGACGAAGCTGGAAAGAACTGTTGGTGATGTTCTTAACAAAGATACCGATGACGGTACAATGGAGATTGTTCTTATGGCTGGTAAGGGCTTTATTCAAGACTTCCAATATGCTATTGAGAACGAGGCTATGAGCAAAGGTTTCATTACTCCTCTTGGCGAAAAGAAGATTATGGATAATGGCAACGGTCTTGCTTACGGTAAGTATTTTAATAAATACATTACTCCGGACGGACATATTATTACCGTTAAACATTGTTCTTTCTTTGATAAGGGTACTATTGCCGAAGCTGCTAAAGCTAATGGACAAATTCATCCTCGTTCAGGTCTGCCTATTACTTCTCATCAAGCTTGCTTTATTGACTTCTCTACTTATAAGGGTGAACGTAATGTTCGCGTTATTCGTCAGAAAGGACAAGAATATATTGCTAAGGTTATTGAGGGTATGACGCCGATACCTGCTTCTTGGGGTGTTGCTACTTCTAATCGTGCTGTTACTGAAATTGACATGTCAAGCTATCAGATTAAGGGCACAATGGGATTGCAAGTAAACAACACGACGAAGATGTTCATGTTGCAATGTAAATTATAATTAACCGTTAAACAGTAAAAGATATGCCTACAATGCAAAATGCTGGTGGTGCTGCAAATAAACAGGAAAACACCGCTCCTGCTGCTCCTACTGAAACAGTAGATAAAGAGAAACCAACTACCACTATGGTAGAAAGAAAACAAGAAGAAGCCGATGCCGCTTATGTCGATATTCGTTATATGGTTATAGCTCTTGCTTCTCATTATTCTTTGTATCGCAAAGCTAATGATAAAGAACTTGCTGAACGTAACGAATATATCGGTAGCTGTATTAGAAGTTCTAATGCTCTTTGCGCAAACAAAGGCGAACTTGAAGCTTACTTTCCTAATCTTATTGGTGTTTCTCCTAACGACCAAAATTTCGTTAGACGTGTTAAAGAATATCTGAATAATTTTCAGGTTAAAGTTGACAAGCTTGGTCTTCGTCTTAATCTTACTTTCCATTATAATCATTATAAAGATTATCTTGCTTTTAAGAAAAAAGAAGAAGCTATTGAAACCGAATTTGCCCAAGTTAACCGTGGTGATGCTACGGCTCTCAAACGTGCTATTGAGAATAGAATTGTTAAACTCAATGCTCTTGAATCAACTAAATGGCAATACGGTAATCCAGAAAATGTAGCCGATTATCTTCTTTATCGTCATTGCTTGTTATATTCTGATGTTGCTAAAGACCACTCTCTTATTAACAAAGAGCATATTCGTTTTTATTTTAAAGACGAACAAAAGGAAAACGAGCTTAAAGCTAAGCAACGTCTTGAACTTAACAATGCTAAGCGTAACTTTGTTACTCTTATTGGCAACGACAAAGCGTTTGAAGATGTTTATGTTCAGTACTGTGTATTGAAGAATAAACCTATCATTCCGTCACTTGCTGAAGACGACCTTGTTAAACAAGAAAATCTTGATTATTTTAGCCAGAAAGAACCTGCTAAGTTTAATGAGCTTTATACCGACCGCAGTATTTCCGTTAAATCTCTGATTGAACGTCTTGTTGCTTACGGTATTCTGATTAGACATCCGCATAGTCAAAACATTGTTTCTGCTAATGGTGATTTTATTGGAGCTAATATGAAAGAGGCTACTGCTTGGTTCAAGAACGCTGAAAATGAAGCTACTGTTGCCGCTTACGAAAATCAACTAAAACTTGTTTAAGTTATGGATATAGAACAGATGCACGTCACGTTCAGAGAAGTTGCTCAACGCATGGGGCTGCAAACTGTTCGTGCTATTTTTCCAGAAGATGTTGATATTTGTCTTAATTTTGCCATTATAACCAAAACTCGAAATATCGTTGCAGAGAATGCTCAAACTGTTAATGATTTAATTGTTAGAGCTAACGCTGACATTTCTCAACTTAATGCTCTGCGTAATCTTGCTAAGAAAGGAGAAGTATCAGGCTCATCCCTTACGGGGGGTGGTACTGAGCTTCATCCTTTTCTTGCTAAAGTCGATAATAGCGAAGTAATGTTCTATACTCGTTTTGCTATTGGTTATGCTGGTGACAATGCTCTTTACGATTGCCGTATTATTGAAGCTGAATATCTTCAAAGAACACTTCGAGATTATTGCAATCGTGCTACCAAACAACACCCTGTTTGTGTTGCTGTTTCTATTGACGAGAAACTGAATGTTGAAATATATAATGGTAGTTCTAAGGCTGTTCCTAATATTCTTGTTTACAATTATATTAAGACGCCTAATAAAGTTAGACTTGACGAAGAAAATCCTGCCAACAATGTAAATTGCGATATGCCTGATTATCTTATTCAAGAAATAATTGAACTTGCTGTTCAGTATTATAAACAGACTTTTACTCGTCCTAATGAACAAAAAGTAAATTAAAATATTATTAACCATGAGACAATTTCTTTTAGGTAAGAGTGTTGCTTATCCTACTGCTCTTACAAGTCTTGCCGTTGGTCAACTTGCTTTCGTAGCTCTTGTTTCTGGAGTTGAAACTCTTGACAGTGACGGTACTAAGATTAAGGACAAAGGTTATATTTATCTTGGCAAGTCTGATGCCAAAGGTGGTAAACTTGTTGTTCCTATTTATAAGAATAACTTCTCTTATTCCAAAATGGTTTATGCTGCTTCTACTCAATATACTGGTAATTTTACTATTGCTGATGTTGTAGCAGGAAGCGATTATACCGTTGTTGTTGTAAAGAAAGGAGTTGGTTTTAACGAACGTAATAAATGGACTGCTACTGTTCGCGCAAAGGCTGCCGATACCGTTGACACTATTGCTTCTGCATTAGCTTCGCAGATTATGGCAAACGTTGGCGCTGGTGTTACTGCTGCCGCTTCCGCTGGTAAAGTTACGGTTACTGCCAAAGAAAAAGGCATTGATTATGAGCTGACACTTGGTGATGATTTGTTCGGAACTGAAGTTACTCAGACGCATGCTACTGCTGCTGTTGCAGATGCTAAGTATATTACCGATTTGGCTATCAAGGCTGCTGCCGATGCCGGTATCGAATATACTTACCAAGATGCTGGTGAGCTGATTTATCCGGACTTCCCGCTTAATCCTTTGGCTCAAGATGATTCCGCCGATACTGGATTTACTGTTTATACAATTCGTTTTGCCGAACCCCGTGAAATGAAGACAGTTGACCAGAGTATTAATCAAATTGTACAAATAGCTGTACCTACCGGTACTGCCGCTATTGCGACTATCGACAAAATCTTGGCTGCACTTGCCGCCTAACATAGTAAGCAAATAATTTGTATAATGCGCAAAGCCACTGTTACTATAAGTATTTATGGTAATAGTGGCTTTTATTATTTAATACCCATGACCGAACTCACGCCCGTTATGGACTTTGTAAACCAAAGTCTTAAAAACTATTCTGTTACTGCTGTTGTAATATCAAGTTGTGTTTTTATTCTTTATACTATTGTTATCAAAGGAATTGATTATTTTCGTCATAAAGACCAACAAAAGCCTATGATTGAAATGGCTAATTCTGTTAAAGAAGTTAGCAATAACGTTGTAAGACTTAATACTATTCTTGATAAACTTTTTCAAGATGCTCTTCGTAAAGATGTCGAGAAAAGCAAGATTGTAATTGAGCTTTCGTTTTCCAATTTCCAATCAAGGATTGCTCATCTTTGTAGAAACATTATTATAAACAATAATATTGACCTTAATAAGAATCTTGTTGTTGCCAATATTAAACAAACTATTAATGCCGAATACTATAAAGTTTATCATAATCTTTCTCAATATGATATTGACGGTCGTCCGATTTCTTTGTTCCTAAAAGAAGAATGGAAAGAAGATTGTCTTAACAATATACTTGGTATTATTTACAACGGTCAGGAAGAAAAAATCCGTATTAATCAAATATATAATATTCTTTATGTTAAGGTTAATGATTGGATAGTTTATATTAACAATAAATATACCGACCATGAGTAACGATAAAAGGCTCGAACGTATCGGTGATAAACTTCGTAATAATATTAACAATGTTGTTTGTAAAGATGTAGATAAGATAAATCTTGGATTTGTTTCTACCAATCTTTTTGGTAGTTCTTATTTTTATGATGTTATACGTAGTTGTATTGATTACGATATTCTTCTTACCGATAAAGAGAAAGAAAAAATTGATGTAATATTTAATACTTCTGAATATGGAAGATACTGTTTTACATGATATAAAAGTTCCTATTGATTGGGTTTGTACTTATAGACAAATCCAATCTTTGCTTATAGATTATGGAGTATCTGCTATTGCCGGTTGTGATAATGTTTGTAATAACAAAAATAAAGACATTATTCAACTTTGGAACCTTTTTAAAAATGCTGTTTATGTTTATTATCGAGAAGATGCTGATAAAGCAAATCGTATATATGACTTTGTAGTTCGTGGACTTAAAAAGTACACCGATGTTAATGTTGGCACTTCTACTATTCATGTTGAAGATAGTGAAGTTGAAGTTACTTGTACTGGTGATAATTATAAATTTGCTGATACTAAAACAAGCTATAATTTTCAAGCCAATGATGAAAGTCAATTAGATATTCAAGATGACGGTCTTGGACAAACTCTTTATTTTAATATTAAATCTCAGAAAATTGTTTCTATTGGAACTAAGGAAGAGATTTTTAGTATTGGATATGATTTTGTTCTTGACAATCCTGAAGATGCTACTTGGCTTGGTTATACCAGCGCAAATAATACTCTTATTATTCGTGAAAATAAATCTAAACTTCGTGTTGCTACATTTAAGTTAGTTCAAGCTGAAAGTGGCAATATTCTTGAAGGTAAAGTTACTCAAGATGTAAACGATTATACTTATCGTTATACTATTAATGTTGAACCTACTTCTATTGAAATACCTGCCGAGGGTGGTACTAAAGTTTTTACAGTTGAGTCTTATAAAGAACTTGTAGATAGCGAAGGTTCTGTAGTCGGAGATAAGATTAATGTTCCATATAACGCTTATTCTTCAAGTATTTATTTTAAAGTTAACGGTAATCAAGTAAGTGCCGAAGCTAATACTGAAGAAATTCGTTCTGCTGCTATTATTATCGAGCGTGACGAAGTTGGTGTTTCTGGAAATAAAAAAATTGATTTATATCAAGATAGTCTTAATAAAGAAATTCGATATAGACTTGTTGCTACTGTTGATACTAATACTATTGATTCAGACGGAGTTAATCCCGTTACTTTAACTGTTGAGTCTTATAAAGAAACTTATGTTAATGGAGTTTCTCAAGGAGATAGAACTGATATTCCTTATACAGCTATTTCTGACAAAGGACTTCTTAAAAATAATACTTCTGATAAAACGAAATGGTATATGTCTGCCAACGATACTACTAATGTTCGTACAGATAGTATTATTGTTAGACAAATGGAAAGTAATAAGTCTGAAATCATAGATATTAGACAAAATCCTGCTCAAGAAGAAATTAGTTATGTATTTAGTGTTGACCAAGAAAGTCTAACTCCGCCTTCTACTGGACAGAATGTTATTCTTAATATTCAGTCTTATAAACAATATTATATTAATGGTAAACCTACAACTAAAACTCCTGTTGGTTATACTGGTGCTGTTGTTACTGGTAATGATTTTATAACTATTCAAGAGGGTTTGCCAAATAGTATTACTGTTGCTCCCAATAGTGGAGAAAGTGAAAGAAGTGGTAAAATTCTTTATACCCAACAAGATAATTCTGGTAAGACACTTGAAGTTAGAATTAATCAAACTGGTGCTTCTATTACTTATACTTATTATTTGTCTATTAGTGATAACGAAATTTCTCTTCTTAATACAGCCGATAGTCGTACTATTTCTGTTGAATCTTATCGACAAAAATATGTTAATGGTAGTCCAGAGGGTGGAAGAGAGAATGTCAATTATTATCTTTCTCAAACAAGTGGTAACGCTAATGCAAGTCAATACGGTGGAGTTACTGCAAGCGTTCAAGGTACTAATATTTATATTACTTCCGAACTTAATCAAACTAATGAAACTCCATCTATTCAATATGATGTTATTCAAACTCAAAGTTCCGGAACTCCTAATGTAGAAAAACTTACTATTACTAAAGCTGCTTCTACTGTTGAAGACCAATATTTTATTGAAGCCCAAAATACTTGGATTGATGTTGTTGCTTATCCTAATGGAAGTTATGCTTATTTTAATATAACACGTGCTGAAAAAAGACATGTTATTAATGGTAATGTTACTTCTGTTGAAGATAATCTTCATTGGGAACCAAGTTCTGATAGTAGTTGGCTTCATGTTGGTAATCAAGACGAAACTTATATTCTTTGTGATGAAAATACTGTTGGTGCTTTTAGAACTGGTAAAATAACTGTTAGACTTGTTGCTTCTAATGATACTAAAGTTGAGATTACTGTTAAACAAGCAGAAGCTACTTTTAGAACTCAAAGAGTTGCTTATCTTCAACAACATACGTTTAATCTTTCTCCTAACAATACAAGTGGAGAAACTACTTATAGATTAATGTATGAAGAAATCAGAAATGGTCGTATTATTAACGAAACTGATGAAAGCGACAATTATCAAGGAAATGGTTTATATTGTTATTCTACTACTTCTTGTGGTCAAGCTTGTTCTGATTGGAATTTTACTTCAAATAGTTATATGAAAACCGCTGGAGTTTCATTTGTTGGTAGTTGGGGAATGGAAGAACGTTTAGCTGCTACCGGTAATTATCGAACTCAAGATGGTAGATACGAAACATATATTAATGCTACTTTTAGCGTTTATGATACTTTAGCTCTTGCAGAATTTAAAACTGCTCGTGCTAATGATTCTATTTATGACTTCTTCTATCATTATATTCCTAAAGAACTTAAATGTGTTTATACTGATTTAATCAAAATATTTATTAATGCTCATGGAGATAATTATAAACTTCATAAAGCTGTTTATAATCTTAATCTTTTCCAATCTCTTATTGCTGCTTACTTCTTTGAAGATAGCAAGAAGATTAAGCTCTTTCTTGATTGTATTATTGCTTTTGCTAATAATTACTTTAAAGAGAACGATATTCTTTACGAGTATCGTTTGAATGGTATAGAAGAGAATGGTCATGTTTATCTCGATATTCTTCCTTGTCAAGAGAAAACCGATGTTAAGCTTGAACTTGATGTTGAAACTGGGCATCTTCGTGAGATTGATAAATCTACTAATAAACAAGCTATTGATTTTGAAATTAAAGATAATAATTTAATCGCTGTTAATCATGGATATAGAAGAGAAAGACTTGGGAAAAGCAATAGTAACTGTTGCAAGTCCTGAAATTTATGATGCGGAACAAGCTTATGAAAGGCTTACTTATGTTAAGCATAATGGACATGTTTATCTTAGTAAGCAAGATGTGCCTGTTGGTGCTTCTCCTACGGGGGGCGATAACGATGAATATTGGCTTGATTATGAAATAGCTGCTGCTTCTTGTCGGCTTGGTCGAGCTTATCGTCGTATTACTGATTGGAACGTTGTTAGACCTACTGGTGGAAGTTACGACAATCCACACCCCGTAGAGGAAGAATGGAGTGCTGAACCTACTTCTGCAAATGGTATTCTTTGGTATTCCGAACGTCTTTTTACAGAAGACGGTCGTAATCAAGACCCTGAATGGAGTATGCCTGCTCAAATTACTTATACTCTTTATACAGAGTTTTATACTTCTAATGTTGAAAAAGAACCTGGTACTCCTGATACTCATCCTCAAAACTGGGTAAAAGGTTATCAAGAAGGTTATATTTGGCTTGCTACACAAGAAGTTTACAATGGTTCTAAACAAGGTTGGGTAGTTAATCTTATTCGTGGAACTAAAATTGAAAGCGTTGAAGCTACTGTTGATGCAAAAGTAGGCATTCCTGCTGTTGTTGTTATTAATAAAGGAACTGACCTTAATCCGAAGTTTGTATTTCAGTTTACTAATATGAAAGGCGAACATGGAGATAGAGGTAATTATACTTTTATTTTTAATGGAGAAATTAATCCTACTGGAAACAATCAAACTTCTTCTGTTGTAACTCCTGCTGGTATTACTCTCGCTGTTGGAGATAATGTTATTGATAATAACGGAGATGTTTATACAGTTCGTGTTATTGGGCCGACTACTTTTGCAGTTATCCAAGATGCCGTTCAAACTATTCGCGGTATTGATACCAAACGTGGAGTTGTTTATATGCGTAGCAATAATGACTCTTCTGTTAAAACTCCGACTGGTGGTTCTTATAATAATCCAGTTCCTATCGAAAGTGCTTGGAGTACTGAGATTCCTGATGGAGCTGCTAAGCTTTGGGTTTCTACTCGAATGTTTACTTCTAATGGTAAGAATCAAGAAGAAGCTTGGAGTACTCCTAAGAATTTGACTTACGTTCAATATACCGAAACTTGGTACAGTACTGTTGAAAATAATCCCGGTAATCCTGATGATAATCCGAATAATTGGAGTAAGACAGGTAGTAATTTTATTTGGATTGCAGTTCGTACTATTTACAATGGTAGTAAGCAAGAATGGAATATAGCTAAAGTTGTTGGTAAGACTGGTGCTACTGGACCGACTGGTGCTCCAGGTACAAATGGTTCTGACGGAGCTGATGGTAAATCTGCTTCTATTAAATCTGCTACCGCAACGGTAGATGCCAATGTTGGAACTCCTTCTGTTACTGTTACTGCTGGTGGTACTGAGCTTGAACGTACATTTGCTTTTGCTTTTAAAAACCTTAAAGGTGAAAAAGGAGATAAAGGAGAGAAAGGTGATACTGGTGATGTTGGTCCTCAAGGAGCACCTGGCAAAGACGGTACAAATGGTACTAATGGCAAAGATGGTACAAATGGTAAGAACTTTACTATTCTTGGATATAAAGATACTCTTGAACAACTTCAAACAGACGTTCCTAATCCGGCTCAAGGCGACGCTTACGGTGTTGGTACTGCTGAACCTTATGAATTGTATATTTATGATACTACCAAAGGTTGGGTAGCTAATGGAACTATTGGCGGTGGAACTTCTGTTGATGTTGTAGATAATCTTACTACTGCTGATGCAGATAAAGCTTTGTCCGCTAATATGGGTAAGAAGCTTAATGATGAAAAACTTGCTATTACAAATATTGTTAATAATTTAACAACCAATGATAGCAAGAAAGCTTTATCTGCTGCTCAAGGTAAAAAACTTCAAGATGAGAAATTATCTGATGCCCCCAAAGACGGTAGTCCTTATATGCGTAAAGACGGAGCTTGGAGTGCTTATACTCAAATTGAAGAAGTTTATACTTTTGAACCAGATTTAACAACTGATAAAGTAACTCAAGAAGAATATAACAAGCTTAAAGCTGCTATTGAAGCTGGTAAGATTATTGCTCTTAAACAACAAGATATTGTTGGTGGATATACTATAAGTATAGCCATATTCATGGAAAATACTATTAACTTAATGTATAATGCTGGTGATTCATTTACTTTATTAAGTATTACTTCCGATTTAACTATTACTGTTGAGGCTCGATATTGTCTTTTGCCAAATAATACTAAAGAATATGAAGTAACTGGAGATTACAATCCTGCTCATAAAAAATATGTTGACGAAGCTGTTGTTGCTAATTCGTATAAAGTTCTTCCTGGTGAAGTTCTTGATATTACTCAAGGTATGGCTTCCGATGATATTTTTGCTAAGTTTGGTGGAAAATCTGCATATCTTGATTTTGTTAAGAATACTCCTACTAATTCTATTATACGAGTTGAGGGTGGTGCTCTTTGTGTTGCAAGTATGATTACTTATACTGATGATAATACAAGTACTCTTGATATTCAGACGCTTGGTTTAAATGCTTCACAATATATAAGAGTTACTGTTAGTGGTGGAACTGCTTCTGCATTAACAGCTAAGTATATTTTTGTAAATGAAAGTGATGTTCTTAAAAAGAATAATACTACCGCTTATACTCCTACACAACATTATCATCCTGCTACAAAAGCTTATGCTGATAATATTGGTTATGGTAGAACTATTACTACCACTGCTGATAAATTTTTAAATACTGCAAATCTTAGTGGAGTTGATGCCGAACAACGAGTAATTGATTTATTTGGTAGTCTTGATATTTTTAAGAGGGTTGTAGCTAATATTTTAGCTAATCATGTAAGATATTATTTTCATTTTGGTGATAATCCTAATAATGATTGTGTAGAATTAGGTTGTGTAAATGCTTGGAGAGCAAATAATAATAGTTCTCACGAACTGCATTTTATTATTACTTATTATGATGAAAATAATTTATATACTAATCGTATTTCTATTGTAGTAAACAATAATACTGCTGCAAGCAAAGTAATTATTGCTTCTCTTGTTAATAGCGATAATGTTGCTACTCTTACTAAGAAAACTTCAACCGAATATTCTAACATTAATCCTAAAGCAGATAATACTGCTTATCTTGTAACAGATGATTAAAATAATTATTATAAAGACAATCGCGTTAATCTCGGCAATAATCTTGTCGAGATTAATCTATTTATTAATGTTTAAGAAATAAATTATGGATAATCAAAATGATATAGCTCTTGTAAATACTGTTAATGGGGGGGGGCTTAGGGTAGGAGAAACTAATGCTGGTGCTTTTGTTGGTAGTACTCTTGTTGCTGGTAAAGAATTTGATTGGAGTAAACTTTATTCTAATCTTAGCTATGTAGCTCCTAATTATACCGGATTTAATTTTCTTTTGGTAATTGCTAATCTTAGTTCTTATGATGTAAATCTACATAGACTTACAGAAGATGCAGTTCCAAGTGATACTACTGTTGAAGTTGGAAAGATTGATTGGTTTTCTATTGGTTATTGGGAAAACGATGCTGCTATGGCTATGCATAATTATAGCGTAGAAGGTATTGAAGGAAATCCAGCTCTTAGATATGTTAGATTTCTTTGCCATAGATATGACCGAGATTCTGATAATTATTTTAATGTTACTCATGGAACTATTGATGATACTGATTATATTGAACAAGATAATCAATCTTTGCCTTATGAAACTTTACAACATGCAGATGTGATTTTTATTTTTGATAATTAAATAGATATAATATGGCTTACGAAAACAATAATGTTCGTACTGGTGCTAATGGTGCTGGCGTTTATATTGGTAATACTGAAATCATGGGGGGGGGGAGTAAATAATATTCTTGATACTAATTATACAGCTCCATGTAAAATTGTTGTTATTAATGCTTCTGATAAAGTATTTGATGGTTTCTTTAGTGCGGATAGTGGAATGGTTCCTATATTACTTCAACCCAATGAAGTAATATATAAAGCTTTTGATGCTAATATTAGTGTCTTCTTAAACTTATCAGACACTTCTAAATCAATTGACGGAAGTCTATCTTATGGATATAATGACGGTACTCTTACTGTTGATAATTATGAATTTAGTGGAGAAACTGAAATTCAATTCTCTGGAGATAGTGAAACAAAAGCTGTTTATATATGTATTATTAATCAAATAATTGGTTAAAAAACCATGTTTTGCTTTTATATTTGATAATTATAAATACATTTGTCTAATCATAATCAAGTTATTGTTAGTCTTGTTGTTTGGCTTATTTATATTATTAATAACAGCGGTTATTATTCGTTTTTGGTTTAGCTTAAAGCTGAATAACAGACTGCAATAACTTGATTTAAAACAATAAACTTATATTTATTCACTTAAAACTTTTATTATTATGGAAAGAATTAATTTAATGACTTACGCCGTTATTGGTTTTATTTGTGCTCTCATTTTCGGTGTAACTCTTAACGTTGGTTGGGAAGTTATTTTCGTTAATTTGTTTATTGGTTTTGCTACCGCTATTATTAAATGTATGCGGAAAGGCTACGATTTTTATTTTGCTGCTGGTAATTTCGGTTTGCCTATTTTCATTGCCGGAATTATTACTTCTATTTGTATAGCTTTATCTATTGCTTAACATGAACTATCTTGATATTGTTATAAGACAAATTCTTGATAACTTTGATTTTGCTTATATGCTTTGTTGTAACATTCTTTGTTTTGTTATGATTAAAGCTCATGATGAATTTAATGGTGCTAAGAAAGTTCCTACTTGGAATAAACGTCTTTATTTGATTGTTTCTATTCTACTTCTTGGTATTGTTTATTATAATGTAGGTGAAGTTAAAGTTACTGTTCTTGTTAATAGTGCTATACTTGCTCCAGTATTTTGGAGTTGGATAGCTGCTCCAGTTCTTCGTAGATTTGGAGTTAAATATAAACAAGTAGATGATGCTTTAAAATAAATAATGAACCTGCCCCGTAGAGGAATCGAGAGATAGCAATGATGTTGCTCTTGGTTTGCATCCTCTACAGGGTGTTATTATAGCTATACTTATGATTATTATTCATACTCGTCATTTTCCTTTTGGAAGTTATACAACAATTAATCTTTTCGGTATTCTTTTTACTAAGAATAAAAATCTTTCTAAGCGTACTATTAACCATGAACGTATTCATACTAAACAAATGAAAGAGATGCTCTACATCTTTTTCTATTTATGGTATGGTCTTGAATATATTATCATTCGTTTATTTCATTCTAAACAAAACGATGCTTATCATGATGTTAGTCTTGAAGAAGAAGCTCATAACAATGACGATAATCAAGATTATCTATTTATTAGAGAGCATTATGCTTGGTTGAAGTATATCCGAATACGTTCTGCGGAATAGTAAAATCGACTGCGACATGCACGAGGATGCGATTTTCCTGCCCCGTAGGAGAAGATAATATACGAAATGATTAATCTATCACCAAACGGTTTGCGTAGCGTGGCGAGCCTTAAAACGAGCCGTTTGTATAAAACATATTATTAATAAACATCTTAATCTTAATAAAGCTGTTATGGACAAACTTAAAAAAGTTAATATTTGGAGATTTGTTGAAGGTCTTGGTATTGACCTTAAACGGAAACAACTTATTGGTAAACTCATTGAAGAAATAGTAGATGCTTCTATTGAGGGAATACCTGCTGCTTCTAATGATAATATTGGCGGTATTAAAACTGGTTATACTCAAAATGGAAAGAATTATCCAGTTGCTATTGATGAAAATAAGAAAGCCTATGTTAACGTTCCTTGGACTGATACTAATACTACTTATGAAGTTATGGGTGGAGCAACTTCTACTACTAATGGAAAAGCTGGACTTGTTCCTGGTGCTGCTGCTGGTCAACAAACTCGTTATCTTCGTGCTGATGGTCAATGGATGACTCCACCTAATCAAACTTATTCTAAAGCAACTGCCGAAGCTCTTGGTCTTGTTAAAATAGGATATACTGCTAATGGTAAAAATTATCCAATTCTTCTTGACGCTGACGGTAAAATGTATGTAGCCGTTCCTTGGACTGATACTAAATATACTTTGCCGGCCGCTACTTTCGCTACTCTTGGTGGAGTTAAACAAGGAGCTGCCGTTGCTGCTGTTGCCGCTGATGCAGATGCAGCAACTATTGCTGGAAAAGTTAATGAGCTTATAACAAGTCTTAAAGCTGCTGGTGTAATCGCTTAAACATAAAGCTTATGAAACAGATTATAATAATTCTGCAAGCAATCTTGCAAGAGTTGAAAGAACAAACAAAGTTATTAAAAGAATAATTCCTGCTTATGAAAGTAATAATTATTATTCTTCAAGCTATTTTAAATCTCGTCCGCAAAAGGCGAGATTTAATTGCTAATAGAAGCAAGATACCGCCTGAATATAGAGATAATGTTGTTGTTTGGTATAGTCCGAAGAAACAAAGACTTACTAATTACGATGTTATTGAAAGGTATGCTGAGGATTTTACTTATTGGACGATTAACAATACAAGTATTACTTCTGCTCAAAAGAAAATAGTTATTCCTGCTGGTACAGAGTTAGAATATGTTATAGCTTATAGAGGTTTTAATAGTTCTACTGATGGGTTCGATATTAAATATACAGGTAATGCTGTTATAATATATAAATATAATAAAGAAGATGGTACAGAAGATAATATTACTATTAATAAAAGTGGTATCTATCATTTACCTGCCAGCGTTAGAACTCAAAAGAATTTTGGCTTTTATTGTAATCCTCAAACAGTAACAGAAGAAACTACTATTGAGCAACTTCCTACCTCTATTCTTAAAGATTTCAGTGGTAATGAACTTGATGCTTATATGTATGGTTTTCAAGGGAAGTTGAATAGTGGGGTTGGTATTTATGCCGTTGACTTTACTACTTATAGGAAAACAAGTGTTGTTACCGATGTTTCACATAATACTGTTAAGGTTGTTCCAGCAGCGAGTAACTATTTATTTATTAGATACGCTACAACAGAAATGCCAGCTTATACAGTAAATGTTCAAAATCTTGGTAATAATGTCCTTACTTATCAATACGCAACCGAAAATGGTAGGCGAGAAATAACACTTACCGAGGGAATAAATGAAATTCCTGAAAGTATTAAAGTAGACAATCCTTATCAGGTAGGACTTCGTGTTAACGCTGGTACTGGAGAAATTACTATTACTCAAATTCCAGATTATCCTAATTCTCTTTGTTATGCTGGTAAACAATATTGCAAAGCTTATGGTTTACCTATTCTCAATGATTATACTATTATAGCTCGCAGAACTTGGTTTGATAAGACAGGTGTACGTTGCTTTTGTTCTAAGTATAAAGATAGTACTGTTGCTGGATTATTTAGATTTGAATGGGTGGCTGGTAATAAAGAATATACATCTTCTTTAGGAAAAGATACGAATGTTGTATTTGTTGATAGTAATATTACTTGGCAAACTAAAACTTCATATAACGGTAAAGCTCTTACCAATTTACAGTATGAAGACGGAGAGCATTTAATTATTGCTAATAGATATGAGGGTGAGTATAATACTTATATTGGTTGCCACGATGATATTATTATTTTCAAACGTTCTCTTACAATTAACGAAATTAACGATATAACCGAAGCTATATTTAACGAAACCATTATTGAAGAATAAACGAACAACACACCGAAACCTTAACTCTTATTTGGCCGATTAGACACAAGACGCCAGTCCGCTTATTGAAGCTGATATTAATTTGTCAGCAGAAATAAGCGGACTTTATTTTTATCGGACATTTTATTTTTAAACCTTTTCCTACTCTCCAGCGTTATGTATTTGTAATTGCAATTACAAGAGAATTATTTATTTTATTATTAATCTTATTAAACTTAATCATTATGATGTTAGTTGATAAAGAAACTGGAAAAGGTTATGTTGAGATGGAGAAAGTTCATCGTGACAAGAAAGAGTATGCTTCTAAGGCAGTTGGTGGAACTGCTCTCGGTCTTAGTATTGGCGCACTTGGTTTACAACTTCTTGGCGGTGGTCTGCTTAACGGTGGCTTATTTGGTAATCGTGCAACCGTAGCTGAAACTGCTGCTATTGCTGGAACTGCTGCTAATGAACATTATCTTGAACGCAAGCAATGTGCTGACCAAGTACAATTTGTTAATGACATGTGGCGTACTTCTTATATGCAGCAAAACCAACGTTTTGAAGATAGACAAACTATCAATCAAGAAATGTTTGGTATTTATAGTGCTATGCGTAATGGCTTTGATGTTATTAACGCTAATGCTAATAAAAATGCTTTCGACCTGTATAAGTATTCTCGTGACAGTAAAGATGAACTTATGGGTCAGATTGGTGAAATGAAAACTGAATTGGCTGTTCTTAAAGCTACTCGTCCGTATCAAGACGCTCTTATCCAGTGTGATATTCGTCGTGTTGCTGAACATGCCGACTTTAATTTGTGGCGTAGAACTTGTCGTATGATTAGCGGTGAAGTTGTTCTTCCGAATACTCCTACTGTTACTGGTTATGCAAGCTACAATCCTTGTGCTTGTCCTGCCACTACGACTACGCCTACTACGGCTGCGTAAAACAATAATAGAGGAGCAGGGAGTAGTAATCTTTCTGCTCCTCTTAATTTAAATTCTTATATTATGCCATTTCCACAATATCAAGTTAATCTTGGATACGACCCACTTCTTGCTGGCGCTGCTTCTCCCGTTGATTATATTACTCAACTGGATAATCAAATTCAGCAGCTTACTGCTGCTAAAAGCCAAATTCAATCTCAACTTGGAAATCCTAATCAAAATATGCAATCTGTTCGACCTGCTCAGTCTCAACAAGCTGTACAACAAGTTAGTCTTTGGGATGAGATTGATAAAGAAGTTTGTTCTTTGAATAATGACCAACAAGCTATTCTCGCTAAAGATGATGTTTATAATAATGTATCTGCTGAACTTCAAATGCTTATTCAGCAAGAACTTATTAATTCTGTTCGCGATAAAGTAGCCAACTCTCCTCGTGGTAAGGAACTTCTTGAAAAACAACTTAACAATATACGTGCCAAGAAAGATAGTATTATTGAAGAAGCTAATAAAGAATTAGAACTTTTCAAGAAGTTTCAGATAGCTGCCCAAGCTAACCCTAAACTTACCTATGTTGATTTTTGTAACAATATTAAAAATAAAAAAGTATGATACAGCGTGAAGTTATAGTTAATAAACTCGTTGAGTTTTATACTGGCAAAATAGATGAGCTTGCCAATCAAAATGCTCTTATAATGATTTTCCGACCCTTTGTTGACAAAGCTGCCGATAAAAGTATTGGCAAAGTTGATAAGTTTCTTAAGATGATACAAGAAGAAGACGGTACTGTTGATATAGAACCGCTTCTTGGTAAAATGACAGACAATCTTATTGTTGCTGCTACTAAAGAATATCCCGATTTATTTGGCGGTGTTACTATCGGTAACGGTAAGATTAAGATTGGCATTCCCGGCATTGATAAAGATATTGTTCTTGAAGCTGCCGACATCGACCATTTTAAAAGTTGTTTAAAATAAGTTTCTTCCACGAAATTACTAAAACTGTAATTGTCGATTTAATTGTGAACGGTAATATGTTGTGAAAACATGTTACCGTTTTATTTTTATCTTGCTGATAACATGGAAGTTATTATTAATAATGTATTTTTGTGTTATTAATGTTATTAATCCTAATCATCCTATGGCAACGCTTAATCAATTAATTAGTGAGATTGCTCATGCTGCTGGTTCTCCGAATACCCTTGCAGTTCGTCGAAATATTCGGCAGGCAATTATTCATACTCGTAATGAACTTATTCGGCAAAATTATGAACGTCACGGTTATACTGACAAAGGTCTTGAACAACGTTTTAGACTTGAACTTATAGATGTTCCTGACGGTGATGTTTATGGAACTAAAGAATTAAATCTTCCTCTTATTAAACGAACTAAGAATAAAGTTCCTCGTCCGGTTCGTCTTATTAACAATACTCCTTTTCAATCTATTCGTACTTCCGGTGTATATAATCTTTCTGTTCCTTTTGTTCGTGAACATGCTGCTCAATTCTATAATCAACTTGTTGGTCTTTGTCGTATTCTTCGTTACGACTATATAAATGAATATCTTTATATTTATAGTAATAGTAATGATATTCTTGACAACGTTAATTATATTACTGTTGAATCTCCTTTTGAATATCCTCATCTTATTAAAGAAGAAACTGTTGAAGCTGCTGGAGAATATCATCATTCTGATTATGATGATAGTGAAGAACTTGATGATAATGAATTTCTTCTTCCTGAAGATATGATTGGTCAAATTAAGGATATTATTTTTAAACGTAATCTTCTTAATGTTGCACGTGAAGGAAATGAAACACCTGTTGAAAATCTAACTCGTTAACTTATGCGTCCAGATATTGATATTAAGTACTATTATGGTAAGTTCATAGAGGATGCTAATAAAGCCTATGATATTAACAAAGAAGATTATGATAATCTTATTAGTCTTCGCAAAAGGCTTTATCGACTTGTTGCTAATAAAAAAGCAATTATAAACGAGTTCTTTAATCTTGATATAAATAATATTGGTGATGACAATGAAATCAATGCTGTTGATTTTGATGCTTGTCGTGCTAAAACTCGTACTTCTGAGTTTGTTACTACTGATGTTCATAAACGTCTTACTTATCTTAATTTCCTAAAGTATCTACAAGTTCAAAAGAACGTTTACGGTGTTACTCAAAGTCTTAAACTTGAAGAACGTAAAAAGAGGCTTACTATTACTGAATATAGAAAACTTGTTCAACGTTTTTATAACTATGGAGTTATGAAATGTATTCTTGAAGGTTATGCTTATCAAGTTGCTGGTGGTCTTGGCAATATTGTTTGCAATCGTTGGAAAGTTACTTCTAAGAAACCTGTTATTGATTTTAATGCTACTAATAAAAAGAAACGAGAAATTCTTGCTGCTGGTAAAAAACTTTATAATGAAGATGATGCTGCTCTTTGTAGACTTCGTGGTATTAAGTATGACGGTGTTCCTTATAAAGTTTATAAAACTAATGATTATTATTATGAATTTAAACTCATTGATAATAGTCGTTATAAAAATGTTAATATTAAGTTTGAACGTAAAGATAGAATTGATTTTAAATATCGTGGTATGAGCCAAGAAGAAATTGCTGCTATATGTAAAACTGCTGATGATATTTATCATACCAAATTTGATATGAGATTTAAACTTGGTATTCTTCTTGCTTTTGAACCTATGTCTTATCTAAATTTTATTAGAAATGCAGAACAAAAAGAATATAGTCTTGGAGCACATAATAGCCAAAATAGACAACGATTTCAATCCTGATAATAGTGACTGGATTGCTCGTGTTCCTGCTTGGTGTTTTGATGCAATGAGCCAACTGAAAGTTCTTAGAACTACATATAAAAAACGAACTCTTCCTGTAAGAAATCGTATTGTTCATAGCCCTTGTCCTATTACTAATAGCAAGGGTTTTGCTGTTTATGATAGTAACGGTTGTGAGATTCGTTCTCTTAGAGAGAGTAAAGCTGGATGTTCATGTTCATCTTCTACGGGGGGTGATAGTAGCGAACTTGATAACACTCAACTTAGTGGTTCTAATACTATTTATATTACCGATGGAGCTTCTGATAAAGATTATATCGGAGCTGTTTCTGAACATGTTAATACAGACGTTTTCAATAGACGTCATAGAGTTGGTGACCAATATATCTCCCCCGTAGAGGATAATCGGAACTATGTCATTGTTGATAATAATACTATTGAACTTAATTGGGATGCTCGTGAAATTACTATTCGCAATCTTGAAATAGAAACTGAACATAGTAATTATTTTCAAGGAGAAATTCCAGTTGTTCCTAACAACGGTATTCTTATCGAAGCTCTTGCTTATTACTGTATGTATAAGATGCTTACTCGTGGTATGAAGCATCCTGTTTTTAATCTTGCTGCTTCTCAATATGGAACTAATCCTTATTACATGTGGATGCAGCTTAAAGATAAAGCCAAAGCTTCTGTTATTGCTGATGCTCAAAATGAAAACGATTATGCTGGTGATGCTTGGCGTTCTTATTTTTACAATTATACATTTCCTAAATAATTACTGCTATGAGAATTAGTCAAAAACTTAATTTTGATAGTCCTTATGAAAATCTTAAAGAAGGCGACTTAGTTCATGCTGGTAATATAATGATTGATAAAGATACTGAAACTATTTGTAATGAACCTGGTCTTATTGATTATTATCTTCATGGAGTTAATGCTAAAATAGTTGGTCATATTGAATGTAACGAAGAGTTTCTTGTTTTCTTTGATAACAATGATATTTATCGTGTTGATATTAGAAAGCCGATAGGTTCTAATAATCCTGTTAAAGTTGGCATTAATTGGCATTGGTGTGGTGGTGAAGTTTTTGGTACTTATACTTATAATGTTAATAACGAACTTATAGTTTGTATTAGTGAACTTAATCCAACAGAAGATTGTCCTCTTAAAAGTATTAATATTGATAAAGATGTTGACTTATATCAATATACTCAAGATAGTGATGAACTATATACAGAATTAGCTACTGCTCCTATTTCTAACTTTGGTGATGTTAAATTTGTCAATGGTAATCGTATTAAGAAAGGTACTTATATTTTCTTTATACGTTATTGGATTGATGATTATTATAATACTATTTGGTTTCCTATTGGTTATCCTGTTCAAGTAACAGACTTAGAAGCTCTTACTACTCCTAAAACGGTTTTCAATTATAATGCTGGTGACGGTAAAGGTAGTGGTAAAATTCAAGATTACTATTCAGAAGATGATGATTATACTAATACTAATCTTCTTGTTCAAGTTCGTATATTTACTGATACAAGACAGAATTATACTAAATATCAACTTGCCGCTATTGTAAATGGAAATGCTTCTACCGAAGCTGTTGTTTGGGATAAGAAAAGTATTGGTACTATGGTTGAGTTTACAATTGATAATAGTTTTGAAACTATGTCACTTGAAGAACTTACCAATGAACCTTTTAATTTTTATAATGTTAAAACTCTTGATAATTATCGTAATAGAGTTTATCTTGCTAATTATAAAATTGCTAATAAAAACAAACCGTTTTTAAATGAAACTGACTATGGACAGCTTCTTGCTAAAATGGGAAACGTTGTTATAACTGCTGTTGATAGAGATGAAGGTGATTATCCGGAAGTTTCCGAAGCTATTAATTTCTTTAAACCTAAGCCTGGTCGTCGTGGAGTTTATTGTTTCTTTGTTCATTATGTTTATACAAATGGAACTTATACAGACGGTGTTCCTATTTTAACTGCTAATAGTGGAACTCCTTCTGTTGAGGGAACTAAACTTACCTGTACTATTTTTGGAAGTGATAATAATAGATTTTGCCGTTGTGTTTGTCCTGCCAATAAAATCGCTCTTGGTGGAATTGTCTTTGAACATATTCCTATGCTTGAGGGTTTTGTTGGCTATTTTATTAGTTATGCTGAACCTGAATATGTTGAAATTGGTAGTGGTTTTATAACTCAAGCTGACAAATATCTTTATGATGTCAAAGGACAAAATACTGGTAGTGCCGATAGTCCTTGTCGTTTTAATTATCCTGAGTTTAGTATTGTTGGTGGTAAAACTGATGCTAATAAAATAAGTGAAGTTTGTTACTTCCAATATACAGATGACGGTAGTCTTAATACTCGTCTTAACAATCCTACTGCCGCAAACGCAAGTACTGGTATTAATTCTACTTCTATTCTTCCGCCTAATAGTTTTGATAATATTGGTAAAGAAGGTGTTCTTAAAATTCAGCTTTCGTCTGGTTTTAATGACCACCACGGTACTACTCTTTGTGATGTTTATACTGATGATTATTCAGAACTTTATAGAGATGCAGATAAGAATCTTGTTTCTCTTGGTTATATTGAATATGTTAAGGAATATGACCCCAATGCTAATTATACTTATGGTAAGTCTACCGTAAAAGTTAATAATGCTGATGTTAAAGTTAATTATGCTTGGAATTATTATTGGAATGTTAGTACAGTATTTACTTTTCATCCTCATGGTATTATTTTTAGCGATGTAGATTGGAATCCTTATGATGCTACTACTGGTACTAAGTTTTATGGCAGTAGTGATACTGTTGCTAATAAACCTTTGATTTATTCTTTTACTTTTGTTCATGAAAGTCATTATTTTCTTATGGGGAAGAAAGTTAATATGTCCCCTCGTACTGTTTATTATAATTATAATGACGGTTCTGAAAATACTCAAGGTTCTAATCTTATTGTAGACCCTTCTCGTATTAACGATTTGTATAATCTTACTTCTAATTATTATTCTTTCTATCGTCGTATTATTATTAATTATAATAAGACTAATGAGCTTTATAAGCGTGAGCAATATTCCAAAACTGTTTATCGTACTAACGTTATTGGTGACGAAAGTGTTGTTAATGCTTGGAAGCATATATCTCCTGAAAGTTATAAGATTATAAGTGAGAATAAAGGCGATATTACTAATATTGTTGCTGCTGGTACTTATCTTCTTGTTCATACAGAGAAAAGTCTTTTTGCTTTTGATATTAATAATGAACTTAAAACAAACGGGCAAACAGTTCAGATGTTAATGCCAGATGTGTTTGAAATTGATTATAAAGAAGTCTTTACTACTAAATTTGGTATTTGTGGTTTCCAAGATTTTATTTCTTATATCAATGGAGATTTTGGTTATATCTTTTATGATTCTAATGCTCGTAAGTTTTATAAATTTGATGCTGGTTCTGTTGAAGAAATCAATAACGATATAACTAAGTTTGTTGAAACTTATGCTGCCGACCGTGTTTATATTGGTTATGATTCTGCTAACGCTCGTCTTTTATTTAACTTTATGAAGAAAGATTCTGCTGGTGCTTGGAAATCTTGTATTCTTAGTTATAGTCTTTACAATAATGATTGGCTTAGTACTCATAGTTATACTTCTGATTATAAATTTGTTAGTCTTAAAGATAACTTTTATCTTATAGATTTTACTAATAGTTATTATCGTATTCGTCAATTTACTAAAGATGTATATAATGAATATGAAGATGATGTGCTAAATGAGTTTATGAACAATGAACTTATTGATGATAAGACTTGTTCTTATGTCGATGTTTATTTTAATTCTACTAACCCTAATGATATTAAGATTGTTAACTTTATAACTTATATGCTGAATAAAGAAAAAGATGACTATTTTGATGCTCTTGGCTGTTATCTTTATACTAATTGTTGTTATTCAGATTACTGTAATCTTAACGAAGAACGTGCTTCTGTTGCTGAATATAAGAAGCCTGTTTATGAATTTGGTCGTTGGAATTTTAATTGGTTTTATAATAAACTTAAAAGTTATAAAGAACAAGAAATATTTGGTCGTATTACTGGTAAATATAATAACGAACTTGAATATAATCAAACTGCTGTTGATGCCAAACTTATGGTCGGTAAATATGTCATCGTTCGTTTTGTTTTTAGAAATACTAATAAAAAAGTTTTAATTAAAGATATACAAGCTTATTTCAATACATAAGATATGGAAAAGAAATATTATGATAGAGGTCGTGATAAAGCATTTATTGGTGCTGCTATTGGTGCTGTCGGTGGAATTATCGGTGGTATTTTCGGTAATAAGAAGAAAAAGAAACAAGCTGCTGCTCAAGCCGAAGCTGAAAGAATAAATGCTCTTAATCAACAAAATGCTATTGATACACAGTATCAAAATCAACAAGCTGCTATTGATGCTCAATATGAACAAAACGTTTTAAATGTACAAGCGCAGGAAAAGCTTAATCGTGAACAGAATGAGCTTGCTGCTAAGAAGACTGGTATCGAAAACGCTGCCGGTCTTACTGCGTTATATGCTAATCAATCTGAACTTGATAAAGAATTTCGTAACCGTTTTATGGCTTGTGGTGGTAAGCGTAAACTTCGTAAATGTGGTGGACGTACTAAAGCTGCTTGCGGCACAGCCACCCCCCGTAAGGGAAGAAGCAAAGCTGGTCTTGGCTCGTTTATGCAATCCTCTACGGGGCAGTTACTTGGTGATATTGCTGGTGGTGTTAGTTCTGGTATTGGTAGTATATTTGCTAATACAGGAGCAACTTATACTCCAACTGCTACTAAGCTTAATTATCGTACTAATACTTATAAAACTTATGACCCTGCTGACTTAGAAGTTTATGACGGTATTACTGACAAATTTACTGGTCGTCAAGTTGGAGAAAATAAAGCAACTTATGCTAATGCTCAAAATAACAATATGGTTGCCATGAATACTCTCGGTCAAGCTCCTACTGCTGCTATTACTGCTGGAAGCAATACCACGTATCAGCCTCGTTATCGCAATGGCGGGCGTAAAAAGTTAGTGAAACGTGCCCGCTAATAGTATAGACTTTCGCTGTATGGCATTTTATCCTCGAAAATGATTAATCTATCACGATTGAGATAAAATGCCGTGGCGAGCCTTAAAATGAATATTTTAAAATTATTGATATGAGAAAGATTAATAATCGAAAAAGTCTTATATTAGCGGCTGGTGGCGGTAAATATGTTCCTAATATAGTTCGTGGCGGAAATGCTATTCCTCTTGGTAATAACTTTTATTACATAAAAGGTAGGAAACATTCTGCTGGTGGAGTTGATATTGGTGCAGACCCAAAAACTGGTCTTGAAGTCGAGGGCGAAGAAGTTATGAAAGTTACTCCTAAAGAAGTTCGCGTTTATTCTTCTGTTCCTTTTCTTCAAGGTAATAGTCCAGCCGAACTTGTAATGGGTGGAGCTAATCCTGATGCTGTTTTTAATGCTCAAGAAGAATTTAAAGATAGAAATCGTATTAACGATGATGGTAGTAAATATAAAAATGGTGGTAAAATTTATGATGCGTCAAAGAATTATGAAAGAGCTGCAAAAGCTCGCGAATGGACAGATGCCCTTGTTGGTTTATTTGACCCTACTCCTATTTCTGGGGTTCTCGATGTCATTAATGCTCGCAATAATGATAGAAGTAATGCCGAAATGGTTTTGGCTGGTTTGTCTGTGCTTCCTGGTGCTCGTGTACTTAGTAAGCTTACTCGGGGACTTGGGCGTCTTACCAAAAACCAATCCATTATTAAAGAAGGTAAGAAAATTTCTGATGTTGTAAATCGTGATAAAACTCTTCAAAAAGCTATTAGTTCTTTTAATCAATCTGCTCGTGATGGAACTTTAGCAGAACGAATGCGTAGAAGAGAAATATATACTCCTGGCGGTGATGTTGACCTTGATAGAATTCAAGGCGAACATATTAAAAATTACAACAAAGCTATTCATTATTTTGATAGATATAATAAACTTAGTGATAGTAATTGGGCTAATTATGAAAATTTTGCTGCTGCAAGTAGAGGTATAAATACTACTGTTGATGCTTATAATATCGGTAAAGAATCTGTTAATCTTGTAACAGATGAAAATAAAACTAATAAAAAGAAATTAGGTGGAAATGGAAGAGTTACTAACGTTGACGGAAAACAATCCGATAGATATAAAAATGATAATAACAATGATATTAACCAACATTTTGTTTTACGGAGTCTTAATCGCAATAATGTTGGGAATAATAAGACTGTTACAGACATCCTCACTAAAGATGGAACTGCTATTAGATTTGAAGAAGCTCCTTATTCCAAAGTTGATTCTTTGGTGGCTAATAGTATCATTGGCGATAAATCTCTTTGGAACGCTCATCATTTGGTTAAGTCTGTTCGTGCTGGGTTAACTTCTAATCCTTTTAAGTATATTTATAATACTGTTGAAAATGTTACTAACGGTGTTTATGAAGAACTTCTTGGTAACATTATAGGAAAAGATAAAGCTATTGATGTAAAATTTCATGGTAATATTAATAAGAAACCATTAGGTGGCAATCTTCCTACTAACCAAAATGATTTTCTTGATACTTGGAATGCTTCTCGATTAGCTACTGGTCGTTATAATAATCAATTAGGAGATGGTCGTCTTGAACGTCAAGCTGAAAGTCGTAATACTGCTCGTGAATTTCGTTCTCCTATTGGCTTTGCTATGAATTATGGTAAACGTGCTGCTATTCGTACTCCTTCTATGAGTGATACCGATTATCGTAAAGAGATTGCTCGCAATGCTCAAAGTATGAAGCTTAGACTTAATACTCCAGAAACTGGTCAAGGAGTTATTGGTGGTGCTTATCATGCTCCTACGCATAGTAGTTATGTTAATCAAGAAGAATTTGCTAAAGACTCTACTGTTCGTACTCACGAAAATGCTCATGCTTCTCGTGCTACTGAACAAGAACAAGTAATTAGTGATATACTTGGAAGTTCAAGTTCTTCTACTTATCTTCGTCGTCCTACCGAAGTTTATTCTCGTTTGATGCAGTTCCGTCAAGCTAATAATCTTGACCCGAATATTATTTATGATAAAGATAGTTTTCGAGAACTTCGCAAAACTGCTACTGATTATAATCTTATTAATACTTTTAAAGAAGACGAAGTAATTGATTTGCTTAATAATGTTGCTATGCGCAATGACCCTAATCAACTTAATCTTAACAATATAAATCTTAACACCGTTCCTGTTTATGCTGCTAAATATGGAACAAAACGTAAATCTAAAATGGGAAAAGTTATTTCTATAAATGGTAATGTTCGTAATGGTTTAATTCATACTCCGTCACGTGAAGCTTTTGCTTATGGTGGTGAAAGAAAACCTCGTTTTAATGGACGTTATTCTAAACCCGGACTTCATAATCTTAGTCTTTTGGCTTCTGCTATAATTATGCCAAAAGGTACTGTTGACAAAGAACCTGAAAAACCTCGTAGGGTTGGTTGGGCTGATTTGCATAATCGTTTAGTTACTGCTGATATTTCTCAAAAGCCTTTAGATGCTAAACAAGATAATACTTCTGTTGCACATGTTATTTCTGAAACCGAAAAAAGAACTCGTAAGTTTGGTATTGGCGGTCGAGCTAAAGCTAAAGTTGGTGACGGCTTTAGAATTAATGATAAAAGATATAATGTAGGGGATACTGTTAATTACAAAGGTCAACAATATTTAGTTATTGGGCGTAATGAAGCTATTCCTTTTCCTAATGCAGAACCTCAACTTATAGACGAAAAAATAGAAGTATCTCCTACTAACATAGAAATTCCAACTACTAAAACAACAGTTACTGCTCCAACTATTACACCTAATATAACAAATAAAATTGCTTCATCCTCTACGGGGGGTAACAATAAACGACAATCTATTTCTGTTCCAGTTGCTCCTGTTGCCGTTTCTACTAATCCTCTTGACGGTTCTAAAGTTATGTCCGCAAACGATGAAAATGCTGCTATGGTTAGACGTAACTTAGCTCCTACTGTTGTTAATCGTCTTACTAAGAACGCCAATAACGATATAAATTATCTTTCTGTATTAGATAATTTAAAACGTCCTTATCAAGAAGATATTGCTAAAACTCGAAATCTTGATAATATTCAATTTGGTATCAATCTTGGTTCGTCTGCTGTGGATGCTCTTATGAGTAACATTTTTGTTAATCAACTTCATAGTTATACTCCGCCTACTATTACCGCTCCTACTATTTCTAATCCCGGCGAGATTAAACTTAACGAAGAAGATTTGAAAGATATTCCTGAACCTATTTTAATGGCTGCTGCTAAACTTAAAACTCGTTATAATGCTAATCCTCAGCTCGCTAAAATAGAAGATGAAACTCGTCGTACTATGCGAGATATTGACCGCAATACTTCTAATAGTCGTGTAGGTCTTGCTCGTAAACAGCTTGCTGCCCTTCGTGGACAAGAAGCTAAGAATCAAGTTTATGCTCAGAAAGAGAATATTGAAACTGAATTAATTAACAAAGACAAACTTAATCAGCAAGAAGTTACTGCTCGTAATCTTGCTCGTTATGACCAATATAACCAAGCACTTGCTGCTCAAATGGCTAATCGTGCTCGTCTTCGCCTTGCTGCTGATACAGCTAATGTTCAGACCAAACTCGGTGTTGCTACCGCAAACGCTAATCTTAAAGCGCAAGCCGACCAATTTAATGCTGGTAATAGAATTAATTCTCTTATTCATCAAGCTGGAATTGACGGAGCTAAAGCTGAAGCAAGAGCTAATATTGTTCATAGTTTGCTTGGGAATGTTGGTTCTGCTTTTGATGTTTGGAATAGAAACAAACGTCAAGCTAAACTTGATGAAGAAACTTTGAAAGTTCTTGGTCTTCGTGCTCCGAATGTGAATAAGCTTATGTTACGTACTCTTGGTATTAATGAATAAAATTATATACTATGTCTTTTGGAAGTTTTAAAACTGTTGATTATACTTATGTTCCAAAACACAATCTTGAAGTTATTGGACAAACTTATGATTATCTTCAAAATCGTCACGATGTTGCTGTTGCTCAAGAAAGCGAATTGAAAAAGCAAATCGGTCAACTTGAACTTAATGCTCAAGAAGATGAATTTAAACAGCTTCTTGTTAATAATGTTCAGAGTAAGATTAATGATGCTATGATTGACGATTTTAAAGGTTATGCTCTTGATGATATTGTTGCTGAAGCTGGTAATCTTATGTCTGACCCAAGAGTTCTTGGTCGTCTTCGTGCTCAACAACAATATAAAGCTTATCAAGATAATCTTAATGCTCGTACTGATTTATCAGAAGATTATAAAAATTATTATCGTCAAGCTAATACTTATCATTATGAAGATAAACTTGATGCTGCTGGAAATGTTATTGGTGGTACTGAATGGAAACCTGCTGAACAAGAAGTTAGTGAAATACCTACTTCTATTATTTACAATCAAGCTTTGAAAATGGTTCAAGAAGATGCTGGTGGTGGCGAAAGTTATACTTTCCTTGATGCTAATGGTAAACCTACCGATGATTTTACTCAATCCGCTACTGGAGAAATCTTTATGAAACAAGGTACTAAGTATAATAGACTTAGTACTGAAAAGCTTCAAGCTGCTATTGACGCAGCTATTGAGGGAACTCCTGGTGCCAAAGCCAGTCTTCAACAAGATTATAAGATTGCTATGTGGAAAGACCAAACACAAGGTAAGAACGCTGATGTTCGTGACCATAATGGTAATCTTTTAAACGAGCAAGAATTTATTAATCGTCGTTTTAATAATTTTATTAAAGCTGCTACTTATAACCGTGTTTATGGTAGTGCTGAATTTGGAACCGCTCTTCAGTCTGCAAGAAAGCTTGCTGCTGGAAGCGGTGCTGCTGTTTCAGATATGAGCTTTCCTAACCAAATGTATGATGCTCCAAGCATTACTGTTAAAAATCAAAGTGCTATTAATGCTCGTGGAAATATCCAATCTAACAAAGCTGCTCTTGGTGAAGTCTTTGCTCGTAACGGTATTAACGCTGATGTAAATACTCTTACTCCTGATGCTTTACGTCAACAAGTAGATGCTATGCCTAACGGTATGGATAAGCTTATTGCTCTTAAAGCTGTTAAGTCTATTTCAGACGACCAAGAATTTCTTGATAATCTTCTTGGAGTTCAGAAAGGAACAGAAGCTGGTGATGCTTTTGAAATGTACACAGCTCTTAGTTCCGGTACTGATTTGCCTACCAATAATCAATTTAGAACTGCTGTAAATGAATATACTGATGCTGCTTATCCACCTCATGTTGAAAATGTTCGTGCTTATCTTCGTGATGATGAATATGCTTCTTTAGTTAAAAGTCTTGGTGGCGATGAAGCGGTTCGTTCTCTTGGTGTTCAAATCGGTAAAGAGAATGGTATGAATTATGTTCAATTGCCTCGTGCTTATAAAGATAATTTATTCATATTTTCTAAAGCTATTCGTGATGCTCGTAATGAAAACACTTCTTTCTTTAATGAAATAGGTCGTTCTTTTGATGCTATTATAAGAGGATTTGGTTATTTTGATTATGATAAAACAAGATATTTCGCTAACGTTGTTACTCTTGATAAAGACGGAAATGTATTTGATAAATTAGATACTAATCTTCCTACTCGTAGTTGGAATTATGGTGCTAATACAACTCTTGGTGGAGTATTAAATAACTTTGCTGATTTTGGCGACAATCTTAATCAGAACGCCGAAGCTATTATTCAACAAGAAGTTGCTATTCCTACTCAATATTCTCCTAATGCTACGCCTGCCCAAGCACAAGCTGAATATAATATCAAACATGGTATTGGTAAGCGTGAAGACAACAATGCTATTATGAATATTGAAGATGAACGTTTTTATCAAGGTATTGGTAATATTGATTTAACTCAAAGTCCTAATACTTATATCTACGATGAAGATTTGAATACTTATCGTGAAATGGATACGGAAGAAGAACTTAAATATACTAATCTTCTTGCTAATGCTAAAGAGAATGTTGTTACTAAAGGTATAACTCCTTTCAATAATTCTATTCAAGCTATTGTTAGTGTCAAAGACCCGAAGAAACCTAACGATGCTCCTAAACGTATTCGTTTTGACCTTAATCCTGTTATGACTAAAGAATGGATGCAAGATACTAATATTAAAGCTGGTATGCGTACACAAAATCTTCGTAGTTATAAACAACAATTTAATATTGGTAATAGTCCTTACGATGCTAATATTGGCAAATATCGAATTACTCCAGACCTTGACCTTGTTAATGTAACAAATAATCAAGTTATTCGTAGTCTTAGTCCTATAGAAGCTCAAGACTTGATTGAAAAGAGTATTCGACTTGAAGATTTAGGAGATGCTTATGTTACTGGAAATGCTCCTAATACTGCTTATACTCAAGCCATTATTAATAGTATTTCTCAAGCATATTCTCAATATCTTTATGGTACTACTGATTATGCTGGCAATATATCAAATATTATTAGTAGGAACTTAAATAATTATAGATAACATGGATGTATTAAAGTTTTTACAAGAGGGAAATAAAGTTCCAAATCCTGATTATAATCCTAAAACTAAAAAGGGGGCACTTCAGCCCCCGTTTCTCGTTAATACAGATACTGAGGGTAGTAGTACTACTGGACTTACAAGACAATTTACAGAAGGACTTAGTTATCGTAATGCGCCTATTAATCTTCATCCAAAAGATTATGCTCCTTACGATGTTTATGTAAATAACTTTGATGATGAAGAAACTCTTAATTTAGAACGTGCTAAAAATCAAAGTAATGTCGGTCAAGCTATTTATGCTCTCGGTAGAACCTTAAATACTATTACTGTTGGAACCGCTGTTGGTACGGCTGATTTAGCCGCTATTTTAGTTGATGCTTTAGATAAAGACGGTCTTAATTATGAACGTCCTGAAGTTGTTCAAGCTTTATCTGATTTCAAAGATGCCATAGATGCTCGTATGCCTCTGTATCGTGAAAATCCAGATAAAGCTTTTGACGTTGCTGATATGGCTTGGTGGGCTGAAATGGCTCCAAGCATAGCTACATCACTTACTCTTATGGTTCCCGGAGTTGGAGTTACTAAAGGTTTAGGTGCTGTTGGAAAACTTCTTAATCTTTCAAAGAATGCCACTAAAGCTGCTAACCTTATTAACATGGGACAAAAAACTCGTGATGTTATTGCTACTGGTGGTAAGCTTCTTACTCAAGGTGCTACTATGCGTTTACTTGAAAACTATCAAGAAGCTATTGGTACTAAAGAAAATGCTAAAGAATATGCTTTAGGTGAACTTCAAAATATGACTCCTGAACAGCGTATTGAATTTAATAAAAATAATCCTCAATATGCTGAAATGGATGATAATTCTATCGCAGAAGATATTGCAACCAATGCTGCCGATGTTACTTTTAATACTGACTGGTGGAATATTGGTTTTGATGTTTTTCAGCTTTATGGTTTGCGTAAACTTGCAAGCGCTCCTTTAGCTGTTGGCAAGAGTGCTAATCTTCGTAACCTTAACGAAGCTGTTACTCGTAGATTTGGAATGACTGCCGCAGAAGCTGCTGATGATGCTGCTCGAGTTGTTACTCGTATTGATAAAGCTAAACAAATTATGTCTAATCTCGGTTATGACATTCTTCATGGTGTTCGTAACGAATGGACAGAGGGTGTTGAAGAAGCTGTTAACTATGTTGCTTCTGAGAAAGGTATGGAGCTTGCTCGATATGTTTTTGATAAAGATACTCCTATTAAAGATTTCACTGATTACCTTACCGACCCTCACATGTGGGAAAGTGCTTTTTGGGGAGTTCTTGGTGGCGTAGTTTTCAGTGCTGGTGCTGAAAGTGTTGGTGGTCTTTATAATCGTAAATTTAATAAAGAATTTGTTAGTGCTGAGAAACAACGAGAAAATGAAATTAATAATCGTGAACTTGTTGCGCAGCAATATCAACAACAAATTAAAAAGATTAATGAAGATAACGTTAATCCTTTTGCTACTGATGAAAGTGGAAATAATCCTGTTATTTCTAATAATGCTGAAAAAGAATTTCTTTTAGAAGTTGCTCGTAAACAATACACTTCACAGCTTGTTATGAATGCTGTTGATGTCGGTAATGTAGATTTTCTTGAAGCTTATCTTAATAGCGGTGCTGTTCGCAAAGGTTACAAAGAACGTTTTGGTCTTACTGAACAAGAAGCTGCTCAATTCCAACAAGATGCTATTGCAGATGTTGCTACCGCCAAGAAAGACTATGTTACTATGGTTAATCGTGCTATGAAGAATGGAGCTAATTTTAATATTGCTCAAATTATTGCACGTCAACATCTTAATAGAAAGAATGCTGAGCATTATAGAAAACAAATGCTTACTGCTTATGAAAATCTTTATAATGAAGAAGTTGCTAACGCTGGACATATAACTCCTGAATATGAACAAGCTATTGAACAAGATGTTTATGAAAATCAACTTCTTACTCTTCGTAATCAGCTTGTTAATCTTCGTCTTAGTGAAGATAATTCTTCTAATCAAGAATTAATCGCTGATGTTCAAGCTAAGATTAAATATCTTGAAGATAATCCGCCTGTTGGTTTTACTGAACAAACTGATGATAGTGTTGCTAAAAAAGCTAAAGAATTTAGAGATTTATATAGTAATGAATATGATATTACTTATAATCTTTATAATCGTCGTTTAAGTAATGCTATTGAAGAAAATACTGTTAAAGATGATGATAAATCTCTTAAAAAGCAGATTAAGCATTATAATAAGTTTTTTGATAAAGCTCGTAAAGATATTGTTGATGGAGCTTTTAAAGATTTGGAAAGACTTTATGATAAGTATGGAGATAATATTTTTGATAGTAATAATCTATCAGAAGAAGATGCTCGTACTTATGATAAAGTCAAAACTGTTTTTACTGCTTCTGATATTAATAATGACGAAATGTATGCGTACATTGACGGTCTTCGTAGACTTAAAGAAATACAAAACCAGCATGACGCTTTTAAAGAACCTGAACAAGAGCCTGGTGGTACGAATTTAAGCGAGGCAGTAAATGCTGATGTAGCTCAATCCTCTACGGGGCAGGTTAATGGTACTGCGTCTGAACCGTCTGTTGCGCCTGTATCTGCTCCTATTGACAATGCTGCTAATCCTGCCAATCCAGCAGATAATGCCAATCCTGCCAATCAAGCCGATACAACTGAGCAACCCCCCGTAGAGGATGGAAACAAGCCTCAGCCTGCTGCTGTTCCTGTCAATCCGCCTGCGCAACCTATTTATGACGATGTTGCTGTACATGATTTTCTGCTTGAATGGTTTGGTACTAATATTGAAAATCCTGAAACTCTTACTGCCGATGATGTTCAAACAGCTTATTCTTCTTTTATTACTGCGGCTAAATCTGCTGGTATAACTAAAGAAGATGCTGATGTTGCTTGGAACAATCTTGTAGGTGCTATTTACGGAGATTATGTTGTTCGTCAACAAGGTATTCTTACCAGTGCTTTAGATGATAATGATAAAATAATGCTTCGTAGAGCTTTATTTGCGCTTATCAATCGTCGTCGTGGTAATCGTTCTGCTGTTCAAACTATTATTGAGCAATTTGTTGATAAGACTAATCCTAATACTAAAGAGAAGTTTGGTTTTGATATTAACGACAAAACTTATTTTAATATTGAAGACTTAGTTGCTCATATTTATAACATTGCTGGTACAGATATAGTTGCTGAGTTTTTGTTTGATGAAGTTGCTAAATATCTTCAAAGTCCTATTAATCAAAAGTTTGTTGCTACTGACGACCCAAGCGTTTATCGTTTAAGTAGAGAACAAAAAGCCAATCGTATTTATAAGCATGCTGAGAATCGTCTTGCTTTGCTTTCTACAAGCAATCAAAATACTATAAATGTTGACGAAGCTATTAACGATGAAGAAAGATATACTGCTGTTGTAAATCTTAATCCGGGAGATAAACTTGTAGTTAATCGTAGCAAAGATACATCTCGTTTATATTTTATTAATCCTAAAACTCATGGAGTTGTTGGATATATGGGTATTCCGATATACGATGATAGAACTGGTGTTCTTAGACATGTTAATTATGGTTGGAAATACAATGTTATTATTAATGATGACGGTAGTATAGATTGTGATTTTAAAGATTATGTTTTTGATATTATAAACAATAATCCTAATCTTGCTAATGATTTATTTCTTCTTAATCAACATATACTTACTCTTACTTATAATGGAATAAATCCTCAGACTGACGCTTTTGTTCAGCAAGAAGTTACTCGCCTTTATCCTTTAATTAAAAATAATAATCTTACTGTTGATGATAAAAAACCTGATTTTGCTTATAAACATGTTAAGCATCTTTCTGATATTATCGGAACTGCTTTTGCACATCCTTCTGAAATTAAAGATAGTGTTGAAGATTGGTTCTTAAAGATTGGTTCTTCTTATGCTCAAACTTATGCTTATGCCAATGGCGAAGTTCAAGGAGATTTTGTTGTTGGTAAAGTTAATCGTGGAAATATACTTTTAACTGATGAAGCAAATCAAGAAGTTCTTGATGCTGTTGATGATTATAGTGAAGATAAAGTTAAACTTGCTACCGTTACTCAAACTGCTTTATTTCAAGTTAATGACGAAGATGGTCTTCGTGTTGCCAACGATAAAAAGAAATATATTGGTACTTCGTTTTTATTTATTCCTGATGGTCATGGCGGCTATGATATGGCTCAAATAGCTAAGCCTTTGTTTGCCGATATATCTAACGATAAAATCAATAGTATTAAAGCAGGTATGCGTGGAGAAATAGCCGCTTGGATACATGGTTTTCTTACTAACAAAATAACTCTTGATGATGTAGCTAAATATGCTGGCGAACTTTTTGGTAAAACTGGTTTGTTTAATGGAGTTGATTTTTTCCATAATACTAAACAAGGTTTTGTTAGTTTTTATTTTTATACAGAAGGTCGTGATGATGCTGGTAAGCGTACTACTCATAAACATTATTTATTTACTCTTAATGAAGCGTCTGGACAGTACGGACGTAATATAGCTTTTAATACTGATACTGCAAATAGAGGCAATCGTTCTGTTGAAGCTGCTGATACTAAACAAACTTATGCTTATGTAAGTAGTTTTAATCAAGCCAATACTAATCAAGATTTGCTTGAAGATATTGATATTTTTATCAATAATGCGTTTATTAGTGTTCCTTTTAAAATGGCTGCTGATAAAACTAAAAGAGAAATTGCTGGTAGATATGTAGGTAAAAAAGACGGTAAAGTTTATATTAATGTTGGTTCTTATAAAACTGAATATAATAGTTATCAGGAGTTTCTTGTTAATAATGGTTTGATTAGAACCAAACTTACTAAAGATGCTAATGGAAACAATTATAGTCATAATAAGTATGTTGCAGTCAATACTATATTTAATCCTGCTATTGCTAATAATAATGTTGTTTCTTCCAAAAAATTGACTGATAAATTTGATTCTGCTGTTTTTGTTGATTTGCTTAATAAAGGTAATACTATAATTGATACTTATAAAACTATACTTGACGGCAACGAAAATGCGTTAAAAATACTTGATGCTATTGATAATTTAGGTTTCTTGCCTATATTAGCGGAAGTAAATAATAGTCTTCTTGATGCGCAAGGGAATCCTGCTTATGCTGCATACGATTATGAAAATAATTCTATTGTTTTTAATTCTGATGAATTTGCTAAACATGATTATTTTTGGGGTTTAAGACGTTTTGTACATGAAAGTCTTCATCAGAATTTAAATAATAAATATACTCGTACCGAAGCTCTTGATAAACTTCGTCCTATATATGAAGCTTATAAAAAGTATGTAGAAGAAAATCATCCTGATGATACTTCTTATACTAAATTCCTTAATATTCGTGCTGACGAAACTATTAATCTTGAAGAATTTATTGTTGAAACGCTTACTAATGGTGAACTTATTAATCATCTTAATAATATTTCTGCTGACGGAACTCCTCTTAATAAGACTGAGAATAAATCTTTGCTTAGACAACTTCTTGATATTATTATAGATGTTCTTGGTATTGAAGTAAATAAAGATAGTTTGCTTGAACGTGAACTTGAATTACTTAATGATATTAATCCTAAATCTGATAATATTACTACAAGTGTTGATACTGCTCCACAAACTTATGATATTGACCTTTCTGAACAAAGTTCAAATAATCCTGAGTTTTATGGTAATGATGAATTTACTAATCCAGATGATGGTGGTTATAATGATGATAATCTACTTAGTGCTGTTAGTGACAATTATACGGCACAAAATCTATCCGACTTCGTGAACGGTATGCCAACACCGTTACAGCCCGCTATGCGTTCAGCGCTGCTGCGTGGCGAACTTTATATGTCGTGCCGATAGATTAATCGACTGAAAATAAACGTGGCTTAGAAGCCAAATAAACCGCATTGTCGGGCATGTAAGTATGTTTTACTTCGTGTCCGACATTGCTATTATTAACAATAAACTTATTAATGTTATGGATTGTAGTACAGTCATTATTAACAATGACGCTCTTAACAGAAAACTTGCAACTGAGGTTGGACAAGGAACAAAGAGTTACAATGCCCTTTTTGCCGTTACTCAAGAGGACGGTTTTAAAAAGTATTTAGTCGATAATAATATCGACCATACAAACATGGATACGCTTTATGATGCTATTGTTGCTTATAAAGCTAATTTTACTCGTAGTATTGGTGACATTATAAATAATGAAGCCAAAGAGAAAAATCAAGGTTTTAGTTCTTATACTGCTCGTGTTGATGCCATTAATTATTTAGCCAATGTTGCTAATGTTATTTACTTTAACGATTTGTTTAGTGGTCGTAATTCTATTAAAACTTACAATAAACTTCATAATAGATTATATGAAGTAATTGTTGATAATTTTATTGCTACTGCTCGCAATTATTATGCAAATGTTGATGCTGAAGTAGGCAATATTATTCAAGCTTTTATGAGTAATAAAAGTCCTCGTTCTCAAATACTTGGCTATCTTAGCAATGTAATAGATACTACTCCTCTTAGAAATCATTACAACATGATTATGCTTCTTCAAGATAAAGCTTTCTTTAATGAAGTTGCTAATCATAAGCAAGTAGCATCTATTATCAATCGTCTTGACGATACTTCTGATGATGATACAGTTGATTATGATAGTAAAGATTTCTATGAAACTGGAGAACTTAACGCTGATGCGGTAGATGCTACTGATAATCAACTTGAACAACTTACAAATACTCTCGGTGTAATTACTAACTATGAAGGACACATCGACGAAATAGTTAAAGTTTTCCTTAATACTATTCCTAAGCTTGAAAATACTACGATTAATGCTACCGCAAAAGGTAATAATCGTTTCTATCGTAAAGTTAATGAAAATGTTGGTACGCTTGAATATGAAGATGCTGATTTTCTGAAAGCTCTTCTTTATACCAAAGTTCGTAATGATAATTTTGATGTGTTTATGGATAGTCTTGAAGAAGTTGCTAATAATGTAAAAGGAGCCGAATCTCTTATTTATATTAAGCAATATCTTAAAGAAAATCCTCAATTTGCTTATAAGTTTAGAATGATTTTTAATCGTCCTATTCCTAATAAGACTGAAACTTATATAGATAGCAAAGGTAATCCTCGTACTAATGTTACCAATTTATCTGCTCACCCAGCAGATGTTATTTTCAATAAGCTTGATAATGCTGTTCGTAATATTTCTGTTCCTAAAGCAAGAAAAGCTATTAGTCAACTTGATGAGCTTCTTGAATTTACTAAAAATAATATTACTTATGGCGATACTACCGAAGAAGAATTTGTTTATAAAATATATAAAATAGCTAAACTTGTTATTCCTAATATTACAGTCGATGCTATTAAACAATATGCTCGTGGTGAAAATCAAACTATGAGTAATCTTCGTAAGCCTAAATTATATAATAAATTTATTAATAATTTAGTAAATACTTTTGAAACTTCTCGTGATTTTAATGTTACTAAAAGTAAATATCTTAAAGCTACTCCTCAAGAACGTGCTATATTTGATGCTCAAAAAGGAAGTTTCTTTGAGCCTATTGATATACTTGCTCTTCGTTCATTTGCCAACGACCTTAATAAATATTTAGCGACTTCTGTTTCTCTTAATAGTCGTAATCCTGAAGGTAATCTTCAATCAGATGTTCTTAACCGTAATTATGTTCTTACTTTTAATCAAATACTTGATAGTGAAGAAGCATGTCGTGCTTTTGCTGAACAAAAGTTTAAAAGTACTGATTATAATTATAGCAATATTCTTATTGAGAAAACTGATAATGACGGTAATCTTGTTCCAGGTCTATTTAGAAAAGTTGGTAATCAATACGAACTTACTTCTTATGGTAAAGAATTGATGCGAGTTAGTTTCTTTAATGGCGCTAATGACAGACGAGATTATTCTCCTTATATTTATAAGACTATGACTAAAGGAGATTATCTTATGTCTAATTTCCTTGAGTTTATTGCCGCTAAAGAAGAATCTATTACTTTTAATGGTAAAGACCATAAAGTTCGTTTTGCTAATCTTTTCCTTAGTATTCCGTCCGATGCTGGCAACCAATTTATGTTTAAAGCTCCTATTATTAACATGGATGGTCTTTTTCAAGACACCGATAATGGTCGAGCTTTTAATGTAAATCATCCTATGTTTGCTTCTTTCCGTAATATTATTTATCAAGAAATTCTTGATGCTTATAATATTTATGAATATATATTTGAAAAAAGTAATAATCCTGGCTATACTTTTGAGTTTGTAAATGGTGCTCCTGTTATTAGTAGTACTTATGATGAAAAACTCATGTATGAAAACTATGAAGTTGCTGATTATAAAGAAACTGTTGACGGAAAAACTAAAACTTACAAAGGAGCATTTCACATTGATGAAACTACTGGCGAATATATTCTTCATGGTCGTGGTACTCGTCTTTCGGAATTAGACACGGAATATGCTGACCTTAGTCTGTATGATAATCTTCTTGGTAACGGTAAAGTTATTGATATTCTTTATGGTCAAATTGGCGATACTGGAATACAAGTAGTCAACGGTCAAGTCATACTTAATAATAAACAAGTTGCCGCTATTAACGATGCTATTTCTCAATATCTTGATAGTTATCTTACTAATGCTTATGAAAGTCTTAAAGAAGAGTTTCTGACTTATATGGAAGCTATTAATGAAAACGCTAAAAAGGTTATTATTAATAAGCCGAAAATACAAGAATTTCTTCTTAACGCTGTTATTCATCAACGTAATCTTGATGATTTATTTAATGGCAAAAGTAAATACTATAAGAATAGTGGAGATATTCTTAAACGTCTTAAAGAAGTTCAAGGTAGTGGTGCTCCTTTTGGTAATAGCAATATTCGTGTAAATGATACAAATCTTGCAACTGCTCCTAAAATTAAATTTGAAGCTGGCGGTCGTCAATTTGAAGTTGGTTCTTCTTTCAATGCAGTTACAGTTTTAAATACAAAACGTGCTGCTACACAAGAAACTATTGACCGTATTGAAGCTCAACTTAAAAAAGCTGGAGTTCCAAAAGCTCGTAGAGAAGAACTTCTTGACGCATATCGCGGTAAAGAAAAAGTTAATGATGCTCAATCTTATATTACTTTTGATGAATTTATTCGTCGTGTTTATATCGCCGGTGAATATAACAAATATAAAAATGTTATAGAAGCGCTTCTTAGCGATAAGCCGCTTGAAGAAATTGATTTTGATGCTCTTAACAAAATTCAAGTTCAAAAGAATTTCTATTATACTCTTCATTATGATGCTGCTCGTAATCGTGAAGTTCCTCTTCAAATAAAGAATGCCGAATATGTTCTTATTCCTAAGCTCATAAAAGGAACAGAATTTGAAGCTATTTACAATGCTATGAAAGCTGCTGGAATTGACCAACTTAATACTGTTGAAACTTCCAAAGCTGCTAAGAATAGATTGATTGAGCTGTGGGATTCCTCTACGGGGGAGCTAACTGATGCTAAGCTACAACGTTTTATTGTTGATGCTGATAAATATAAAGAACCTTATCAATATACTTATCTTTATCGTCAGCAAGAAGTTCCTTCTCATCTTAAAGATAAAGAAAACAAAATAGGTATTCAAGTTTATAAGAAGCTTCTTGATAATATTCCTAATGATACTACTGGTCGTGCTCTTAAGCAAAGAGTTTTCCGTAATATTGTTTCTAATATAAATACTTCTTTTGCTAATGCTTGTACTTTGCTTAATATTCCTCTTGATTCTAATGGTAATCTTCAATTTGACGAACAAGGTAATATTCTTGGTCTTAATTATGAAAGACTTTTGAAACTTGCTCGCGAAAATGCTGCTCGTAATGGTGCAGATAAAAATACTCTTGATTTTCTTACTACTGACGAGAATGGCAATCCTCGTTATCCAATGTATCTTAATAGTATTTCTAATAAGATAGAAAATCTTGTTAACGGTATTTTTAATCGTGAAATTACTCGTCAACGTATGCCCGGTTGGCATGCTGCACAGGTTGCCGATTTTGGTTTTGGTGGTTGGAAAACAACTAAAGATACTGCCACAGATGATAAACTTGCTTATCGTAAAATTGGCAAATATAATGATAGTGATGTTTATTATGCTGAAATCAAACTCCCTCGTTGGAGTAAAGAACTTGACGGCGTTAATATAGAAGATGTTAGCGAAGATGCTCGTACAATGATTGGTTATCGTATTCCTACTGAGGGTAAGCAATCTGTTATTATTATGCGTGTTGTTGAGTTTCTTCCCGATGTTAGTGATAGTACTGTTGTTCTTCCTGAAAATTGGGTTCATCAATCTGGTTCTGACTATGATGTTGATAGTGTTTACGCTATGACATTTGGTCTTACTAAAGGAAAAGATGGCAAAGTTACTGTTTATAATGATAATAAATTTCATCTTGATGCTGAACGTGATAGTGAAGAAAGTAAGATTGGTTATGTTAATTACGTTCTTTCTAATATTGATAAAATTGCTCGTAGAAAGATTCGTGATTATGTTGATAAAGCTGCGCTTACTAAAGATGAGATTAAAGCTCAATCTAATGCTGAACGTGAGAAGCTAAACGCTGATTATTACGAAGCTGTTAAAGCTCGTATTGATAGCATGTATAAATCTGTTGACGGTATTTGGAAATCTGCCAAGAATAGTAAGAATCCTAATGTTAAAGATGATTTGTATAAAATAGCTACTACTATCGGTAATAAACCTAAGAATGTTAAAACTTCCGATTACGTTGCTGGAGTTCTTACTCGTCTTTACGAGCTTAAAATGTCTGGTACTATTGCTGAAACCGAAGCTCTTGATAATGTTCAGCTTGTATTCGAGCAACTGCAACAAGAAATGGATGCCCAGTCAGACGCCAACGTAGAACACTCGCAGAAGCTCTCAGAAGCCCTACAAGACGTTTTCTCGCAGGCACGTGAACAACAGTTCAACGAAGCGCAAAAGTCAGCGAGAGAAGCCCAAATGATGTCGTATGATAAATGGTTTAGTGCTGATAAAGCCGATAGAGTTGATGTTCGTAATCGTAATAATGATTTGCTTGATGCTTTTATTAGTATTCTTCATTTGGATAGTGCTGTTGAAGAAAATGTTGGTACGTCTAACTTTAAAGTTTTAGATGAATTTAATAAAGCCTGGCGTAAGCGTGTTGATACTGCTTCTCAATATGTTGTTAATCCTAATCGAGTTGGTTCGCATGATTTTCTTACTCAGCTTAATTGGCATGAAGCTGCTTCTGCTGGACGTACTCTTAAAGGTATATCAGTTAATCTTGATACTCTTGCCAGTATTGGTAATGTAACAAGAATGACTGCTCATAAAACTATACCTGTTGTTTATAGTTTATCTGAACTTAAGAAATACTATAAAGATGAAGCTGCCATTAAAGCTCGTTTTAATGCCAAAGGAGAAGATAATGTAACTATTGACGGTGACAAAGTTATTATTCGTCATAATAAACTTGGTTGGAGTAACGATAATAAGAATATTCATGGCGCTCTTATTACTTCTTATACTTCACAAACTACTGCATATATTCTTGACGTTATGAAAGCTGATGCTGTTCGTAATCTTAACCGATATACGTTCGTTGCTTTTAAAACAATGACTATTGCAGGTATTGATTTTGATACAGCTCTTAGTATGCTTTATCAACCTATTATGGATAAACTTGTCCGTAATGTTAACGAAAATCAAGGTTTTGGAGTTAAGAGTGGACTTGACCCGCTTGTTACTACTTTTGTTGATTTAGCAAAAGCAAATGGTATTGAAACTTCTAATAGCATTAATGCTGTTATTTCTGCTCTTGATGCTAAATTTGGTGATGAAATAGAACGTATTTATGGTGATAGACATAATCCGCCTATCAATATTGAAATGAACCGTAAACGGATTGATAATAGTCTCTCCCCCGTAGAGGAATCAATCCATGACTATGTTGCTCTTAAACAGTTCTATAACATTCGTACTCTTGGCAATATTATCAACAGTCACCTTTCTATTATGACTACTGATAAATATGGTGCTAAACAAACGTTCTATATGAATAATAAAGTTTTTACTGATATTAATCGTTTGATTAACAGTTCTAATAAACTTTATTCTTTCAATGAAGAAACCGGTAATGAAACTGGTCTTCTTGAATCTATGTTTCCTGGAATAGAAAACGGTATTGAAGCTTTTGCTAAATCTGATGTTATGCAGAGTACTTATCCTATTCTTGCTAATTATTTACAAAAGTCTACCGTTCTTTCTGTTAAAGTTGCATCTGCTTTTAACGATACTGCTTCTGAACAATTTGTTCAACGAGTTAATACTCTTGGTGATTTGACTTCTAATGGTCGTCTTACCGAAGAACAATATAAAAATTATTCCGCTTGGCTTGTTTCTCGTTCTTATTTAGCTAATGCTGGTTATACAGCTTTGACTTCTCCTATTACTATTGATTCTCAAACTGGTATGTTTGGTATTGATAAAGTAATGACTTCTGATGATAGTTATGCTATTCGAGAAATGGAGCTTGCTCGTATTGCTGGTATTGGTTTTAGCAATGAAGCTATTGACGATTTAATTATTAATGATATAACTAATCCTACTCAAGAAGAAATTAATGCTTTTAATCAGCTTACTCCTGCTCAGAAAGTTATTTGGATACAGCAGAATTTTGGCGAAGATATAGGTATCTTTAGACATTTTGATGTTAATACTTTCAATGATAATACTTTCCGTCGTCAAGGTTATACCGGTCAGCAAATTCGTTTGAATCAAGGTAACAATAATATTGATACTGTTCATAACGATTTTAATATTGCATGGAGTAGTAATAATCCTATTATTAAACTTGCTCTTGCCGATTTAGTCAAATACGCATACGTTCTTGAAGGTAATCTTTTCCGTTATGGAGCTGTTACTCGTGCAATACCTGTTACAGTTCTTAATGCTTTTAATCAAGGCGGTCTTAATATAGCCGATGATGCAAAAGTTGGCATGGACAATTGGCGTGTTTCTCCCTCTACGGGGCAGGTATCTGTTAGATTAGCTCTTGGTTATGTTCGTCAAAACCTTGATAGTTTTAGAACTCAATTTGCTAATATAGGTCGTCTTATTGCAAAGAATAAAGATAAAGAAACTGCTCTTCGTCGTTCAATTTATTATACTAAAGATATGTCTAAGATTGTTATCAATCTTAATAACATTGGTGAGGATATGACTCCTGCTGAATTTAATGAGCTTCTTACTTATGGTAATCTGATTAACGAAGACGGTAGTCCTAAGACTGTTATTCGTCTTACTTACGGCGGTGTTACTCGTACCTATACTGGTATTTACGACGACGGTGTTATTGTTTATCATCCTTTGTCAAGACTTTCTACAATTGATGTAAACAAGACTGTTGAAAAAAGTATCATTAAAGATAATAATATTTATCCTGCTATTGACGAAGTAATTCATAATGCTACTGAAAATAAACTTGCTAAGCATTTTGATTTGCTTATGCAACAAATGGATGAAAGCGATATTGTTACTGTTGAAACTAATGCTGCTGTTGAAAATGTTATCGCTAATAATGATTTTTACGAAAATCCTGCGCCTGTTGTTGTAAATCCCGGATTTACTGGTACAGTTAATTTCGTTGCTCGTGACGGTTATACTTATATAGCAACAAGAATGAATAATGAAACAGCTGCTGCTATTACAGATAAAAATGACCAAAATAGTGTTGAATATGCTCGAATACTTAAAGAATATCCTAATCGTAATCTTGAAGAAGATTATCAACTTCATAGAGTAGTTGTTCATAAACCTACTATTCTTTATTCGGCTATATCTGACGGCGACCCTATCGTTGATAGATTTAAGCGAGTTAATGCTTATATAGGAAGACGTGCTCAGAATGGAGATAAGATTGCTGCTTCTGTTATGCGTACTTTCCATAACGCTAATTTGAATAACATTGATGCTAATGCTATTGCATCTAATATGCCTCTTAATGCAGTTGCTGTTGCTAATTATTTCAAAGCTGTTTATTCTGAACTTAACGGTCGTATTAATAACTTCATGGTTGATGTTAACGGCAATTCTATGGCTATTGATGGCCCTGCTGTTATTGAAGCTGTTATTGCTGTTAAACGAAATATTAAACAAGTTCTTGCTAATACCGATTTTGTCAATAATGTCGGTGCTGAAATAAACATCAGTACAATCCCCCGTAGAGGATACGACAATAAGCTTATTGCTGCTTACAATAAAGTTGTTGAGCTTATTAATAATGGTAAGATTAATCTTGATAATTTCCAATCCGCTTTCAAAGATTATATTAATCTTCCAGCGAGTGAACTTTCTGAATTAGGTAATAATATTATTGGTTCTGTTCAAAATGTTATTGCCGAAGTTGAGAACGATACTATTAAGAATGATTTCTTTAACATTATTAATACTGTTAATACTTTACGCAGCCGTTTCTCTATGTTTAAAGATTTGCCTGTGACCGGTGCTGATGATGCTACTATCGAAGCAATCAATACTATTAAGGAAATTCTTACTAAACTTGAGAATAATGTTGCGGTTAATAAAGCTCGTGATAATTGGTTTATTCGTTTCTATGAAGTAACGAGCAACAACCCAATGCTAAAAGAAAGAATGATGGACATCTTTACTAATTATGGAGATACAAGTTTCCTTGACCTTTGGCTACAAGATGTTCATTTTAATCGTAATACTATTGTTCAAACTGTTATAAAAGAAGTTGATAAACATCTTAAAGAAGCTGAAATAAAAGGTAGAAATGAAGCTGTTGAATTTGCTTCTCAGATGAAAGCTATTAAAGAACGTGCTGCCAAAGCTGGTCAATCTGTTAATTATAATAGAATGATTAAGAATGGTCGTTTTGTTCAAGCTTATGATAGAAAACTTGATGAAGATTATCTTGCTTTGGATAAAGCATATACTAATGCGGTTGCTGCTACTCAAAGTACTACTTCTGTTGAAGCTCTTTGGGCTAAACATAAGAAAGATAGATTTATGGCTAAAACTACTATTAGTAAGTTTAAACCTATGGTTTATCTTCTTGATGAGAACAAAAAGATTGACGGTATTATCGACCCAGATAAACTTACTCCTGACGAAAAGAAGCAATATAAAGCTGTTCTTGATGCTGGTATTACTTTGACTTATGAAGATGCTCTTCTTACTATGGAAGAGAATATGCTTACTAAATATCCTGATATTTATTCTCGCTATAAAGAACTTCTTCTTGAACAACAAGATGTTCTTCTTAAAACTGCTAATGGTCAATATAGCGAAGAACAAAATAATAAACTTAAAGTTATTTATCGTAAAATAGCTTATCTTACTTCTGATTTTACTGACGATAACGAACTTAAGCCTGCTAATGAACTTTCTGCTTCTCGTGCTCTTTCCGAATACGTTTATAATATAGCTAAAATTAAAGAAGCTTATTTTGAACGTAAAGCTAAGATTGGTTTCCAAGAACAACTTGAAGAAGCTCTTAGTACTATTGAGCGTATTGAAGTTCGTAATGACAGCGGTGAACTTCTTATTGATAGAGAAAGTCTTATGAAGAATGCGGAATATCGTAAAGCCAAAGAATGGCTTATGAATAACGCTACTTATACTATTGATAAAGAGTTTACTAAAAGTCTTAACGATGCTTATGCTGCTTTGAAAGATTCTCGTAAGCCCGGAAGCGTTTTTGCTACTTTGGTTAAAGCTAACAACGCTCGTGATTCTTACGGTATTGTTAACGGTAATTTGTTTAGTCCAGAGGAAGTTGCTTCTATTCGTAAAGAAGCTTTATTTGGTTATAATATTAATCAACGTAGCGGTCTTCCTTATGCCGGTATTATTCGTCCAGTTAGAATTAATGATATTGTTTATCTTCCTGCTTTTTATAATAAACTTAAAAGTAATCGTAAACAACCAGCCGAAGAAATAGAAGATACTGAAGCTATCAATACTATTCTTAAAAAGGCTTGGGATAATAAAGGTGCTTTTAATTTTAGACAAGGTGCTCATAATCTTACTATTCAAGACCTTAATAATGTTTTACTTTTGCTTGAAGATTTAGGTCTTGTTCGTGGAAAAGGAAGCAAAGCTGTTGCTGAATTTATCGAAGAAGAATGTGAAGTTGTTATTGATGAAGATAGATTTAAGAATGACCGTATTGATGCTCAATCAAATGGTGCTGAATTCTACAATAAATGGAAAGAAATCTTTACCAATGGACAAGATGTTAATGGTGATTTAATTCCCAATACTACATTCTACGGTACTATTCGTCCTAAAGATATTGATAAATGGAAAGACATTAAACGTACTAATGCTCTTCAATTTATAAAGAAACATACTCGTACTGTTACTACTGAATATTATAATGAAGCTTATCGTGCTGCTCAAGCAAGAGGTAATGAAGAGTTTATTAAGTGGTATAAAGAGAATCATATTTATAATCCTTATGCTCATGCCTATGAGCCTATTCGTATTTGGACTACTACCGAATATGTAGATGATAACGGTGTTAAAATTAAACCTAAATGGAGTCCTAAGATACATCAAAGTGAAAATATTGCTGATGAAAAGCTTCTTAATCCTGAATATAAATCTAATTCTCGTAACTATAAACAAGGTTCTGGTTACGATAATGCAGATTTTGCTGCTCTTAATCAATATGAAAAAGAAGCTATTGATTTGATGTATAAGACTATGCTTAGACATGCTTATACAGATAATAATAAATATTATGTTAATGCTGGTTATTTGCCTTCAATTGCTACCGCTAAAAAGTTTAATATGGCAGAAATTGGTAAAGAATCTCTTGCCTTTATGGGTTTCTCTGCTAATGTTCCTACTGATTTGAATTGGAAAAACGATAACGAGATTAGTTTTGATAACGATTATCTCATGCCTAATCCTATGCTTCGTAGAGTTGTTGACCCTAATGCTAAAAAGAAGCAACAACTTCCGAGATATAGAGATGATAACAATGGCGAAACTCAAGCCGATTATATTGTTCGTAGAAACAATGCTCGTTATGCTAATTTGGAAATAGATGCTGATAATGAAAAGTATAGTGCTGAGAATATAGATACCGATTGGGATAAAGTCTTTGATAGTTTTATTAAGACAAGTGCTAATCACGATGCTACTCAAAGTATTAAACATATTCTTTATGCAGCTACTGATGCTCTTAGTCAACATAAATCTTATGAAACTAAAAGTTTTGGTCGTAATCTTGTTGTTGATAAAGACCTTAGTGATGAAGACCATATTACTTATAAAACAGTTAGCAATGCTAATACTATTTCTCAATTAAAAGATTATATTCGTCGTAGAGTTTTCCAACAATATAAGAATAGTAATTCTCCTGCTCTTCTTCGTCTTGCTGGAACTATGCAAAATATAGCTGGTACTAAATATATGACAGCTAACGTTACTGGCGGTATTGCCAATATTCTTACTGGTCATACTAATATTGGTATGGAACGTCTTGCTCGCGAATATTTTAACGAGGGTGAATATGCAAGAGGTGCTGCTATTTATTTCGGTGGTACTATTAGTTATTTTGCTGGAATGTATAGCGATAAAGCTACTTCTTTGCAAGACGGTATTATTAAAGTTGCTAACATTATCGACTATGATAGAATTAATCTTATAGAAAGCGCTGCTGGTATTCGTGAAGCTCTTAAACGTTTCCGTGGTTCTTTATTTGCTGCTCAATCTATTGGTGAACATCACATGCAAAATAGTGTTCTTTTTGCCATGATGCAAAGTCATAGACTTGTTCAGACTAATGATGGCGAATGGAAGATTATGTCTAAAGAAGCTTATGCTCGTGAAGGTTTTGAACGTGCTCTTCTTAATGTTCTTACTGATGAACAAATTTCAGAATACAATGCTGCTAAAGAACGTATTCGTAGTAATGAAGAAGAACGTTTTAAAGCTAATACTTTCAAGATTAATCTTGTTACTAATTTCGTTAAGACTCTCAGTAAAGCTCAACAAAGTGAATTTATTAAAGAGCGTAAGAAAGTTCGTGCTGAATATAATAAAGCCTTTGCTGATAAATGGGATAATATTTATTCTCAATTTGAATTACGTGACGGTTATGCTGAGATTAAAGCTGATAGTGCTTTAACTTATAACGAATTTGCTGGGTTTGTCAATAAAGTAATCAATGTGAATAAAACTATTCATGGTGTTTATGATAAGATTGGTGCTGCCAAGATTGAAAACAATTGGTGGGGTGGTATGCTTACCCAATTCCATAAGCATCTATATCCCGGTTTTAAAAAGCGTTATCGTTGGAATGCTTATTACGATGAAAGTCTTGATACTATACAAAAAGGTGCTTATAAAAGTCTTATAGATTTTCTTGCTATTCCTTTCAAAGAAGCTCGTGAAGCTAATAAGAATAGTGAGAAAACCAATGCTCTTATTGGTCTACAAAACTTCCTTAAATCATTTGTTAATTTTGCTGCTAATTTCCATACTAATTATATGCTTCTTCCTGAAAACGAACAAGCTAATATACGTAGAACTTATGCTGATTTTCTTTGGACTATGGCTGCCTTTGCTGGTGTTGTTGCTTTGACGGCTTTAGCTGGCGGCGATGATGATAACGAAGAAGCTATTTGGTATAATCTTCTTATGTATAATGCAGACCGTCTTGCTTCCGAAGCTCAAGCATTTACTCCTTGGGGTGCTGTCGCTGAAAGTGATAAACTTTGGAGTAGCCCGTCCGCTTCATTTACTGGAATTAAGGATGCTTTTAAAGTTGCTTCTATTATGGTAAATGCTATTGGTGACGGTGAACTTCTTGAAGAATATAAGTCTGGACAATATGCTCATAGAACTAAACTTGAAGTATTTATGCTTCGTAACATTCCTGTTGTTCGTGGAATTAATCGTCTTATTGAACTTCCTAATAATAATAATTACTATAAACTTGGACAAAATATGATTGGTGTATTTGATGCTAAAGCTCTTGGTGAACAACTTAGAGATTAATAACTAAATACTAATATCCCGTCTACAACGTACTGTGGGCGGGATTTTTTATTTTTCTTCAACAAACTATTGTTGTATCCAAAATTCTTTCTATATTTGCCAATGCAGACGTCGACCTTGTTGATAATCATGCAAATAGTATTGATATTAATAAGCATCACAAAGGTGATGATTAAAATCTTCGGTATGCGAGTGATACTATGCTAAATGGACAAAGCCAAAGACTTGGACTAAGTATTAGTATTGTTCAAAATATTGCTGCTGACGGTCATAATGTTTTTGGATATTCCATTCACGGAAAAGTTCTTAGAACCGCGCTTGATGATGGTGTTAGAGGTTTGGTTATGATTGAAGTTGTCGACATTCCTTTTTATAGGACAAGACGAATACCTTAATGTGGTTGTGTCAAAATAAATTGATACTGTACATAAAGAGGTTTATAGTCAAAGATAAACTGTATCTGAACATGATATAACAGATGTTGTTGCTTTTCATAGAAAAGCCGCAACACAAGATAGTAAAACGAATATTTATAGAGATAAATATAGTAATAAGAGTGCCAAACCAAAACACGCTCTTGTTACAGCTTCCGAAGATAATAAGGTTGACGCTGCAAATTCGACTATTATTGGAAGTAAAAAGCCCCGACCTACCACTGTGGTAAGCCGGGGTTTATTATATCTATACGTGCCGTATTTGGCGGTTTCCTTTGCGAATTTCGCATTTTCTTGCTGGTCGTGATAATTTGTATTGCTTTTATACAAAAGTAGCATGGTGAGCCTTAAAATAAGTCGTTACTGGCAAGCTTTAATAGCAGCAATAACAATATCAAAAATATGGGCAGCAACTATATAAAAAATAACTCCCCCGTAGAGGATGCAAGCACAGCATTAATAGCCATGTCTACCCTCTACGGGGGAGATTATTGTTATTCTAACTAATATCTAAATTGAGATTTAGCACCAAGACCATTTTGCCTAAGCCAATCATCATAATGAAACAAAATAATTTTGCATTCATTTTCGGAATAGCCTTTGGCGATAAGTTCTTTACGTTTATCTCGAACAGCTTCACGAATTTTATCTTCACGTTTTTGCTCATTATATTCTTTAACTCCATTGGCTCCATTTTCGATAAACGCACTAACAGAGCCAGGATTACAAACAAGATAAATAATAAGAGCAACTAAAAGAATACCAAAATTAAGTAACATAGCTATAATTTCTTTAATAGTTTCATCATATTAGTAGCATCAGTTTTCTTATCGAAAACAAGATTATTGAACTCTGCATTAATCTTAATAACAAGAGTACGAAAACCACGGTCAGTCATGTGCTGGACAGCATAACGAGTAATTTCATTACCATTATCGTCTTTAGCTTTAAAATCAAAAACTCTTAATTCAAGTGCCATATCATAAAGTTTAAAATTAATAATCAAATTAAAAAGGCTGCTACTACTTTCGCAAGCAATAACAGCCACGTTTAACAAATCTAAATTAGCAAATGAAGCACCCCGTAGAGGGACAAGAAGCTGGACAGCTATCTCATTTGTTCATCCTTTACGGGGTGTTTTATCGGCTATATCGTCAAAATCGGCAAGATTGGCATTTCTACCAACCTTGCCATGTATAACATATAAACTTTTTTCAATTATTAACCGCGTTTAATACCGTCTTTAGCCCATTGAAGAACAAAACCAAGACCATTCCAAATAGCATCTTTAGCTTTTTCTAAAGCAAACTCTTCTCCAACTTCTCGATTATAATTATCTACATCAACACAAGCGCTAAGACCATGACATTCATATCCGGTAATAGTAAGAAGACTCATAAGAGTAGTTTTGTGTCCAATTCTATTTCCACGTTTGGTAGCAATAAAATTATCCACATCTTGCTCAAGAATTTTAGTACCGTCATTTTCAGGAGAAAGACAGAAATAAGAAGCATCTGCTATATCTTTAGGACACCAAGATTTATATCCGTCTGGATAAGTAATTTCATATCCCATATCGTTAGGATTAGCATTTCCAACTCTGTAACCATGTTGTAAAGCCATACTTACAGACATAGGTACAATATCAACCATTTTAACTCCAATAGCTTTCATAATTCAATGAATTTATTAATAACAGTTTTATAAAAATCAGCAGGCATAGAGCCTGTAATACGAGCAACTTCTTTATCATCTACACGAAAAATAAGAAGAGGAACCGCAAGAGTATGAAACATACTAAGTCTTGCTTGAGCATCATTAAAAGTATCTTTTTGAATATCTATATCAGAAGGAAAATTACCTTCATATATAGTATCAAAAATAATATCTTCAACGACTTCACAAGCAAGACAATCATTTGTTTTAACAAATTGAATTGTTTTCATTGTTATTTACCAGTATGACCAAATCCACCAGCGCCACGTTCAGAAACGCTCAAATCTTCAAGATTATCAACTTCATGCCAATGAATTTCTTCACGACGACGAACAAGAATTTGACAAATTCTATCTCCGGGATTATAAGGGAATATATCATCAATAATATCTCCCTCTTGAACAACGGTAGCATCTCTACGTTTGAATATAACAAGTAATTCGCCTCTATATCCCAAAGGCTTGTTAACCATAAGGCTCTTTATCCTTATGTTCTACACTTTTATTAATAACATGACATATATGTGTAGTTCAGACTATATCATCACCAATAATATTATTGGGCACGGCACTCGTGTTAGCATTACCGACTTCTCCATTACGAGCTAAGCCTCGGCTATTAGTCGTTGAGCCTTCAATAGTATTTCTACCATTGCTTGGTTGCTGATTATCATTGTCATTATGATTTTCCAGCAGTTCACCGTGTTTAACGACGCCAGATATTCTTCCTATCGAATCTCTAATAATAATTTTACTTTTATTGTGTATTGAAGCATGTTCGCTTCGATTAAGTGGAACAAGATTAGAAATATCATTATTAAGAGTATTTTCATCTATATGATGAACACTAATATCTTTTTTAAGATAATATTTATTACCAATAATATCAAAATAAACATTATCAAAAAGTTGATAATTTTGTTCAACAACATAACGATGATAAGGATAATAATCTTGTTTATCAGAATATGGATGCCCATGAACTTTTATTTGTTGATATTTATGTCCATTATTATAATAATAACTAATAGTATTATTACGATAATTTGAATTTTTATCTCCAATAAGAAGTTTACTTCTCATCTTACCCATACATTCTTTTGAACAAGTAAATTTACCACTTTTGCTTCTATTAATTCTGCTTGGTTTAATGTAAATAGGTTTACTACATATATAACATGTAGTATTAGGCAAATGTATAACTTTTTTAGCAGCAGCAGAACAAGCAGTAGAGCAATAAGTATGAGTGCCACCATAACTTGGCAAATACTTAAATTCTTTTCCACAATAAGCACAAATTCTTGTAAGTTCAACACCAGTTGTACCAACTTTTTTGCTACTTTTAGGTTTTATAGCAGCAAGAGTAAAATTAAATTTAACCATATTAATACGATTTTTAATAGTTTCGACTAATATAGTAAAAACATTAGAGTTCCGATATGATTTTAACAAAGTTTAGCGTCCAAAGTCCCAGGCGCATTAGGAATATAAACATCATATTTAGTATTACTACTACGAGGACGAATTTCCATTTCATAATGTTTAGGAAGCTCGAAATGAAGACCAGTATGAACAATCCAACGGTCTTTAATCAAATCGTATTCGATACTCTTAGCAACAATATCCATACAACAATCACCGTCTTTACCATAAGCAGGAAGAGGAACAGATTTATCTTCACGATAAACTTTAACCTCTATATGATTAATATCACGGTCAAGCTGTTGATAAAGTTCATCCATAGTACTAACAGCACCAAGGTCATAATCTACAATAGCGTTTGCAATAGCAAGAGCTAAATTTCCCATTTTAATAAAATTGTTTTTAAGTTAATAATTAAGATAACATCTCTGCAAAATCAAAATTAAGAGCACGTTCGAGCTTTTTAGCCTTGTCATTAAACAAAAGACTATCCATGCGTTTAGTTCCTTCGGCAGAAGTATCAACGTTAGAATAGTAACCACTAATAGCATTGAAAGCACCCCAAGCAGTACCGGCAATTTCTTTTTGACCAATACCACCATGATAATATTCATAAGTATCGCTAATGACATTAAGTTTTCGTGTACTTATGCCAGCATCGTTAATAGCAAGAGCATTGCGATATACAACTTCTTTAAAAGTATGTTTTGTAGTATTCAAAGCTTCAAGTTCAGTTTCTGTAAGATTACTCTTACAAATATACTCCATGACATCTTCATCAGTAAGTTTAATATCAGCAAGAACATTATAAGCCCATTCAGTATCTTTAATACGTTTCTTAGTAATACCAAGAATTTCGTGTGCTATTTCAATATTCTTATGAACACTTTCAGTATGACGAATACTAAAACTGTTAGTAGAAGTTCTAATCGCAGCATTAAGAGTATTTTGGCAGATAACTCTAATAGGCGTAAATAGAACACGAACACCGCTACTACCGTCATGACTATTAGTAAATACTAAATAGTTTTCAACAGGGTCGCCGTGAACAAGAATATTGTCAGGAAGTTTAGCACTAACGAAAATACGTTCACCATTACCAAAGAAACCAGCAGTTTGCCAAATAGCAGAATTTTCACCAATAACAGTATCGAAGAATTTAAAAGCAGCACTATTTTGAACAATAGTATATTTACCTTTTACCATACCAAGAGGAATTTTATAATCATCTCTATAAGTACAATATTGGTTATCACAACGAGAATAAATATTCTTACCAAGAATATGAGCATCGCTATCTCGTCTTTTAGCTTCGGTCAAATCATCGAGATTTTTATCCATATCGAGAGATAGTGGCATCTTAGCCACCATCTCTGCTTTCTTTACTTCCCAATTAAGCTGAGCAGCTTCAATTACTTGAGCAGAAGTTCTACATTGAGTAACATCTTTGCTACCTTTATATTGCCAAGGAAGTCCTTTAATACTATAAGCCATAATCAGATTTCTTTTAATAAATCTTGTATAATATCAATAATACGGTCACGGTCATTAATACCACGAGTATCACGAATATATTTAATAAGCTCTTCAAGTTTATCTATAACGTCAAACATAACTTTATCATTTAATAGTTAAAGATTGACTTTGACAAAGTTCAGCAACAGTAAGAGCAGTTTCACGAGAAGTAATATATTGCTTATAATCAGAAGTAGAAGAAGCAGCAACACGATTCGCTTCATGTTCATGATTAAAGAACATATTAAGAACATCCCAATTTACTTTTTTACAAAGGTCAAGAAGATTAAGTTCAATCTCAAATTTAACTTTAGTAGCTTCAAGGTCTGCAACAGTAAATAAAGAATCATTTCTTTCTTCAATAGTTTCAGCAGCATCAGGATTTTCAGCAGCAAAATTAGCATTTACAGTTTGAACAAAACCTTCGGGGTCAATATTGTTAGCTTCATCGGCATCTGGTTGAAGCATATCAACATTCCAAAGTTCGCGATAACGTTCAAGAACAGCGTCAATCAAACCAAGAACTAAAGGAGTATTAGTTTCACAAATAGTAGTAGCACGAGTCATAAGTTTAGCATCATCTAACTCAATAACTTTATTGCCACTCTTATTAGAATTACCCCATTTAAGTACAGCTTCAAGCATAGCATCTTTAAGCTTCTTAGCGGCACGCTCACGAGATTTCTGAAGAACTTCAATACGTTGTTTTTCAGTCTTACAAGCAAGTGCACGACTTTCAATCATTGTAAAGAGCTTGCGATAATTATCCAGTTTTTCATTAAGGTTATCTTGAGTAATTGCAAGCTGTTCCTCAAGCTCAGGAGTAATTTCACCGCCAGCATCAATAATTTCATCAACAATACGTTGAAGTTCGGCATCAATTTCATAAAGTGATTTATTCATATTATCTTTTTAATAATCAACATGTTTAATTTCTTCATAAGCTTTATTGCTAAGCTCAGGAGTAACATCTTCAAGACGAACATCTTTCATACAAGGACATTCTTTCCATTGAATATTATAATAACAACTAAGCAAACCTAATTGATGATTATCTGCATCAACAGCCATAATCCAATCGTCTTTAGCAATCTCTATTTCAACACAATCAATAACTTGTGTTTCTTTTGGAGAATAACCTTTTTCTATATCATAATACCAAAGATTACAACAATTAAAATAACGACCTGTTAAAGCACCATCTTTAAATTCAAAAAGACCACCGTTCCAAGTAATACCAGTATTATTGTATTCCCAAGCTTTAGTATCATAACGATATGTTTTAGTAGGTTTCTTACTAAAAGCATAAATATTATGAATACTACCATTAGGGTCTTTAAAGAAACTACTTTTGCGCTTATTTTGACAAGTACCATCTTTACTAATAACATTCCATTCATCATCAGTAAATCGAAGAGGAGTAAGAACATCAAAATTACAAAGACGTTTAACAAAGTCGATTTCCCAAGGAGCAGAATGTCCACTATTGCCGTGAGAAGCAAAAACAGCAACAGCTTCAAGAACTTGATGATACATCCAATTTGTAGGTCCATTACCATTAGGAGTATAACCAGCAAGTTTAAGTTCGCTTATAGCATGCTTGCAAATATTACTGTTTTCAATAATATGACGCATAACTCTTTTGTTAATAAGAGGAGTCTTATCAAGTTTTTTACGATAACGTTTACTTTTCTTCATTTAATCACTAAATTTATCTACAATTTTAAATCTATCAGGTTTAGCACGAGCATAAGGGTCGCTATCTACATCGTCATTGTCGGTAAGACTATGTAAACCATCGCCATTGTCAACAAGTTTAAGGCCGCTTTTAGCAACATATACTTTATATCCCCACCAATTAATGCCAAGCGGAATAACCTCAATAGGCTTATTTGCGTTTGCGAGGTTCGGTTGCATAACGATAAGCAGGATTAAGATAACCAGTAAGATAAGTCTTTTCAAGAGGAGTAAGAACAGCTTTCTTTGCTTTCTTTACAAGAACAGCTTGATAATTTTTAACAAGACGAGCAGGTACATGAATAGAATAAATACGATTGCCAAATTCAACTTCACGCCTAACAAGAGCCTTTCTCATAATTTGAACTTTATAAGGAGTTTTATCCTCATAATTTCTTTTATCTTTACTACCAAGTCCAAAAAGTCTACTAAAAATATTCATAGTTGTATCAATTAATTAGTTAAAAATCATATCCAAATTCAATAAGTTCTTCACGTATCATACCAGCAATAATCTTGGCATTTGGATGAGGAGCACCAGTCTTACCGTGATAACGTAAATCAATAATATCGCGCCATTGAGAAACAGAATACGTATAAGCACAAATAGTAGCAGTATCAATAGGAAGAATTCCACGAGCATCTTGACGATTCATTTTACATTCATCGACAAGAACTTTGTAAGAAGCAAAACTTTTAGCACAATCTTTAATATATATATATGCTTTATTATTGTCATTATCCATTAATACTTTGTCACCGTCACGAGCAACAAGATTTTGAATATTATTAGCTAAATCATAATCAAGCCAATGAGGACAACAAATAGTACCATTTTCATAAACATAACGAGTAGATTGTTCAGCAATATTATTAGGACTAACACGATTAAGCTCACGAGAAGTACTAATTTGAGTAGTAACTTTAAAAGTATATCTCATAAGTCGCCAACCAAGCTCCCAATTAATAAATTCTTCAGCAGTAACAATAAACGAATCAAGAAATTTAAGAATATTATCTTTATGTTCAATATAAAAATGACCATTAGTTGCTAAATAAATAGCTTCACTACCAACAAGATATTCAACATAAGGAGAAAATTCAAGTCTTGTAACAAGTTCTATATATTTACTATCTTTAGGAATAATATAATAAATAGAACGATGTCTAAACATACTGAGATGGTCAAGCTTTAATAAATTATCAACAAGCTTTACATCATTACTTCCGTCAGAAGCATAACAAATTCGAGCACATTTAGCAACATGATGAATCCAATCAGCATCTTGATGCCAAAGCTCAACAGCAGGTTTAATAATATTCATAATTATATCTGTGTATCTCCCCCGTAGAGGATGGTTAAATCAATTGCTTTCGCATAACGTCATATATCTTGTAATAAAGAGAAAGAAGAGTAGTTTTATTATCAATATCAACACAACCTTCAAGAGTATCAATTCTTTCACTTTCATGAACAGGTTTATTATCTTTAGGTTCAAATCTATTAATACGATAAATAACTCCACCTTTATTTAAAATAGCATTAACTTCGTTTTGAAAACGAACATCAGGAATAAAACAAAGTCCATTACGATTAATACAAGCATTAGCACGAAACATGGTATTATCAACCCAAATGTTTTGACTAAGATTATTACGAAACAGATTTGTTCCAATAGCTTGCATTAAATGACGAACTTTGACACAAACACGAGTAGTATTTAGAGGAATACCATAAGCAACAAAATCGTTAAAATCAATAATATTATAACCTTTTCTAACAGCAATATTAAAATCAATGATTTTTCTTGTATCAAAACAATAAACACCATTATCTTTCTTATCTCTATTATTTAAATCTTCCAAAGGAATATTAAAAACAATAGAAATAACTTCTTTATTAGCATCACTAAAATGAACAACAGGAAAATCAGCAGGACGATAATTAGCATCATGTAATTCTTTCCAAGCCTTATAAGTAGCATAAGTACCTTGTAGACGTTGGTAATTAAGAATTTCAGCAGCAGTATCTTTACCAGAACCAATAGTTCCAGCAAAACCAATAAGATTATGTTTATTAAAATTTATCATATCATTAATATTTGCAGCAAATATACGAATAATACTTAAACGAAGAAAAAACTATTAATTTTTTTTCATTTTCTGAATGACGCATTTTAAGGCTCGCTGTTGGACGTTTCTTGAAAGCAATACGATTAATCATCTTGGTATAGATAATTGAATGTAGCCAAAAAGAAGTAGGTTTACGGCTGTGTTTCATGTCGTTTTAGTTTAGTTGAAAGCAGATATATAGCAAACAAAAAGGCTGGCAACAACAAGTTCATTGTCATCACCAGCCTTAATATTAGCTTATCGAATACGATAAATAACAGCTTTAGGATTATTTCGTTCTTCAACAAGAATACAATTTACATTATAATTCTTATTAACAGAAGGGATAATATTATAAGTATAAATCTTATATCCACCGGTATAATCTCGCTTGATTTTAACAGCGTCTTCAACTTCATCGGCATAAAGAGCTACAAAGAATTGTGTAGTTCTACTATCAGCATCCCAACGTTGAAGAATGTTATAAGATTTAGCTTCAAAATCAGTAAACAGAATAAGAGATTTAAAGAAAGCATCGTAATAAGTTTTAGTCTTATCTACTTTCTTAGAAGTAATAACATGATAATCGTAAAGAATACTATTAACTTTATTATCAGCAGTATCATTAACTTCTTTAGTAACTTCTTCTATCTTTTCTATCGGCTTTGTAACTTTACTAAAATTAAACTTCGGCATCAATCAAACTAACTTCTTTAATGTGAAAAGGAACTTTCTCGACACCACTTCGTTCACCATAAGAAATAAACACAAACTTACCAATATAATCTTCTTTATGATTAAGAATATATTCTTGCTTATCGTGAGGCATACTAAAACGAGTTTCAAAAGTAGAATCGTTAATATCATTACGACAAGTAATAATAGGAAGATTGCGTTTACGTTCAGGCTGAATATCAACAATTTCAAACTTACCGTCAGTCTTAGCTTTAAACTTTTCCATATAGCCAACACGACGACGACCATATTGATAATCAACATAAGGATTACGAAGTATAAGTCCCTCAAAACCTAAATCAATAAATTTATCTCTCCAAGCATACGCAGCAGTATCATTGCAAATATTATAAGTAGGAAGAATAATAAGTTGTTCTTTATTATTAAGATGTTTATCTTTATCATCAAAGATAGTATAAGACTTTATATCAAAACGTATTCTATCTCGTTTATGCTGAACCATTTCTGGAATAGCAATATCATAACACCAAAATTGAAGAAGCTTATTATGAACATCATTCGGGTCTTTAACAAAATGATTAATCTCATTAACACTATAACCCGGAAGATAAATCTCTCCGTCAAGTGCCCAACCGTAGTCAAGCATAGATTGAATGATATTAGCAGGAAGAGAATCAAATAGATAATCTTCAAGAGTAGTTAAAGTATTCCAAACAATACCTTCTCTACTTTGAAATTTAAGTCTAACAGGATTAAAAATAGTATCTCCTTTATAAGCAGTAATAAAACAACGAAGACCATTAATCTTCCATTGTCCAAGCATACAAGAAGTTTTCTTCCAAATATTGCCAGTATAAGTCTTAGCAAGCATAGGAAGAATATTTCCATTATTTTCGTTATTACGATAAGAGGGAAGATAAGCTGCAAGATAAGCATAACGAGCTTGTTCATCCTCTACGGGGGGTAACTGCGCGTTATCCTTGACATCCTCAATAGCTATATAGCCTTGTTTCCTCTTTTCGTTATAACGAGAAATAAGCTCTTTATCAGCATCTTTTTGAGTAACTTTATAACTATCAGTATAAGTTGCTTTACCAACAATACCATACTGGACAGTTATATAAGTTTTATCAGCATTAAGTTCAGCACTCCAGCGATAAGGCTGTTCAGCATTATTCTTTCTATACAACCATATTTTCATTCATTCTTAGGTTTAAATGTACCAAAACTAAATTTAACAGCACGAGCATTAAGAGCATCTAATCGTCTATCGGCAGCAGTTTTCTTTAGACTACCGTCTTCGGATAGAGTTTCTGTACTAACTTTTCCGCTAAACATGTCTTTTGTAGCAACTCTTCGAGAGCGAGGTTTACGTTCGACAACATCGGCTTTATCTTTTTTACTTTTAGCACCTTTACTCTTTTTATAGTTACCGATTTCAGGATGTGCCATTGCGAACGCTTCGTTCTGTTTATCAAGAGCATTAAATCTTTCTCGGTATATTTGACATTGTTCATCAGATAGTATTCCGTTATCAATTCCATGTTCTATTGTATAATTATATTCCCAACAATATCGAGCATAAGAGTAATGATTTACATTAATCGGATAACCAACTCCCTCAATATAACGAGAACAATCAAGACTATGAAGTAAATCATCAAGAGCACGAACATGACCTTTAGTTTGTATTTCGTAATTCGCCCAATTCGTATCATAAACATCGGGTTCAAAATTAATACTCATAACTATAAGTCTGATTTGTTTATCTTGAATATTAGTACACGTTTAGGCTTACCAATAAGAACATAATTGTAACGATACCAAAGAATAGCATCAGAAGTCGGCGCTCCTTTAGCATAACCGTCAATTGTAGTAAAACAACCTTTCTCATAATCAAAATTAGAATGAACAAAGTTATCACTTTCTCCATGTCCAAGCAAATCAAATTTCTTAATAGCATAAGCATCTTGAGGATTATCAATGTCTACTTCGCCATAACAAATAACACTTTTGCGACTAACTTCAAGATTATTAAATTTCTCACCAAGATTAAGTCGTTCAGTACGTTCAAGAGTATCTTCTTGTTCTTTAGTAATCGGAATCATCATCACGACCTTTTCGTGCATGTCCCTAATACGGCAGAGTATCGCTTTCTCCCGTATTCCAAGTAAGTTCACTGTCTTCTCCATTGTCTTCACTATTATTAGTTAGATAATTATAAACATTAACAATAAGCTGATTAACTATTTCATTAGAATATTCTTTCTTCAATTCACTAAAATCTTTAACGTCGTATTCTTTAGGAATAAGAACTGGAACAATATCATAAGCATCACGAAGCCAAATAGCTTCACGATAACCTGTCATATCATTATCCATAAGAGAAATAATACTACCGCCAACGGCAAGCTTTTCTCTAATAAAATCATATTCTTTTTGTTTAAGACGATAAGTTTCATGAGGAAGATTAAGAACACCAATCTTCAAGTCAGCTGCTTCCACCCCCCGTAGAGGATTGGAAACATAGAAATGGTTCTCAATAGCAAGTCTATCTTTAGTGGATTTGGTTATAACAACTACATCATAATCATTACGTTCAAGATTAAGTACACCCTCAATATGATTACAATTAGTAATAAATCTAACATCACCTTTCTTTCGTTTAGGAAAATAAAGCTTAACATTATATATACCATGTTTATCTTGTCCAAGAACATAAGCATAACAAGGGTCTTTCTTGTCATAATAATACTTAGGCTCAGGATTAGAATAACGATTAATATAATATTGCTCAATAGGATAAACGAAATGAGTGTTAAGATGATTAAGACTAATACCAAATTGTTCCCAATATGCTTTATCCAATTTATTCCAAGGACGAGGAGCAATTTCGATAACCGATTTGCGATTACGAATTTCTTGAAGAGAAACAGCTATTTGTGCATCAACATTGGCATCTTTTTCTTTACCGTAGATAATATCACGAAAAGTATAAACTATATGACGAAGAACAAAAAGAAAATCAGGTTTGTTATTAATGTCTATGTTTCGTTTGACAATACCAGACAGAACATACGCAGCGGCATCAAGACAATCTCCCCAAAAATAACCAGCAAAATCTCTACCTTTAAGAACACCTTTGTTATTATAACGAAAACCAAAACTCGGATGTTCGTCAGCTCTAAAAGGACTGGAAATAAGATTGCCAGTATCAATACAGTGTTGGATAACATAATCACTTACACCGGAATATACGGAAAAAATTGTAACTTGACTAACTTTGGAAAATATAAAGTCTTTAGTAAGCGTACCATTATTAATAGTTCTTCTCATATTGTCATTGTCAATAGTAGTAAAATAAAAAGGCTGTGAACCGCCAATATAGCAATTCACAGCCTTACAGCCAAATTTATTTACTACTTATTTTTCGCCAATAATAGCAGCTTAGAACGGCAAATCATCAGCAGGATTAGTAGCAGCGGCAGGAGAAGCAGGCATAGGAGCTGCGCCATAACCGCCTACTGGAGCACCGGCAGGCACTTGCGGATTGTAAACACCACCAGCAGCAGGAGCGCCTGGAATCGCAGGAGCAATCGGAGCTTTAGCAGTTTCACGATAAATCAAGCTTTCTTTAGTCGGGTCAACATGGAGAACTGGAGCTTTAGTTTGGTCGAAGATTTCAATAACACCTTCACCAACAAAACCGTTGAAACCGAAATCGCCAGCACCGTTACCACTTACAATAGGTTTCCAAGCATTCTTAACTTTAGTAAAGCGAAGCAGCTTCATCCAAAGAGGAATATAAGAACCAGCAGCAGTTTTGTAAACAGGCTTACCATTGTTTTCCATAATAGCAATGAAATTCTCAAACAGAACTCTCCAACCAGCCAGAACTTCTTCAGGTTCAACAGGAACATATTCCATTTGCTCGTTAAAGTCTTCGTAAGGAAGTTCAAGAGCATCAGCCATTTCTTCCGGCATAGGCTTACCTTTGAGAACGAACACGTTCAGAATATGTTTCAGATAATCAAAGACTTGATTAACTTTCCATTCATCGGCAGCGCCAGGAATAGTAAGAGCATTGCTTTCAACAGGAGAGAAACGAAGAGTAACATACTTACGAGCAATTACATCTTTGGCATTACTTGCGAAAGTAAATACCAAACTTGGAACAGAAAGACCTGCAAAGGAAGCACGACCGCTATCTTCTTTCTCGGTAGCCCAAGCAAGTTCGACTGTTTCAAGATGACCTTTGAAAAGATGAGTAGCTTGGTCAATGTCACGTTCGTCAAATTTAAGACGAGCAGTACCACGACTTTCGGAAAGACCACGACGGCGTTTCTTAGGGGCTTCAGTAGTTGGTTGATTCTCTACTTTAGTTTCTTCAACAGCTGTATTAGCAGCAACATTTTCTACTTCGGCTGCTTGCGCATTAGCAGCCATTTTTGTAGTTGGCATAATTTAAACGTTTAAATGGTTAATAAAATAAAGACAAATAAAAAGGCGTACAATCAACAATAGTATCATGTACGCCTTTTATATCAGTTATCTAAATAACGGAGAATTATTCAGCAGCAGTTTCGTCGGTAGCAGCTTCTTTCTTAGAAGCGTCTACATTGCGACCACGGGTCGGAGTTTCGTCTTTGTATTTGCCAAGCATTGCAACCTTAACTTCAACGTTCTTGCAACCGTCATGGTAGATACCAGTACGAAGTTCAGTTACATCTACTTCAAAAGTACGATTAACAGTCTTAGCTGCATCGCCCAAATCAGCTTTCAGTGTAGCCCAAACAGCAGCATCAGAGAAAGTCAGAGCTACGCCAGTACCAGACAAGTTGGAAGAATTGGCACATTTAGCACCTGAATACTTTTCAACTTCATCGGCATCAATAGTCTTAGCCAGCATCTCGATTTGTTGTTCTTCCGTAATTCCCTCGGCTTGCAGAGAAGCGGCAAAATCGGGGTCGCCATTCTGAATAGCACTTTCAAGGATAGCTGCAAAGTTATTCTTAACATAAAGCAGTTTGTCGGCAATAGTCATGCGTTCTTTGCACATAACGGGGTTGCCTTTAGAGTCAAATAATTGAACACCTTTAGCAATACCCCATTCGTCAAATTCAGCATGGATAGCGGCAACACCTTCCGGAGTGTTAATATCAATACCGTTTTCTGCACACAGAGCAACAAGTTCCGGATTACGTTCCGCAATAGCCTTGTCAACTTCGGCAACAGTAGAGATAAACATGATATAATCACCATTAGCCAGACCCAAAGCACGAGATACGGGCGGAGTGATACGGAATGCACCAACTGTCGGATTAATAACCAATTCAGGTTCACTAACAACACCACGTTTAGCAACGTTAACTGCACCAAGACCAAAACTCAATTTACCATTTGCAAAAGTTTTCATAACAAATTTGTTTTTAAAATGAATAATATGTGGTTTATTACCACGTTAATTAAAATTTTTGTTTGTAACTTAATCGACACTTTCAGCACTAATGTCGATAATATCCACATCGTTAAGTTCACGACCACTAACAATTTTCAATTCAGAAGTTTCCATAACTCCGAAAAGAATATCCGAAGCAATATCACGAGCAGCATAAGTAAAAGCACGATGTCCAATAAGGATACGAGCATATTTTTGGTATGTATCTTTCGTAAACATACCTGCGGCTTGAGCTTCTAAATAAGAAAAATGTCCAATAGCGTGAACTTCTTTACCATTAACAATACGGCAAAGGTCATACTCCGTAACAAAGTCAATAGGCTTAGCCGAAATACGAGTTATAGGTATCTTCTTTTGAGCAATAATATTATTAGCATGTTTCTGATTAACAGCTACTTGATGATGTTCAGTAAGCTGATATTCACGATAAGTATTCCCATTAAAATCTTGATACCATTTAACGGGATAAACATATACATGTTCAGTATCAGCTTCTGCTTTCTTAGTAGCTTCATCAGCATTTGTAGCTTTAATACAAAACTCTGGAAGAAGATTTTCAGCATAAACATTAAAGCCATCAGTATATTCATACTGAGGAGTATAATCTTTGATAAGTTCCCAAGTTACTCCTGCCCTTGACAATAATGCTTTAATAATATGAATATCAGTCCCAGTCTTACCATTAATAACATGAATATGTTCAATACAAGTACTAAATGGAAGACCTAAATCTTGTGCCCGCATAAGGATAGCAAGACCGTCATTGACAGACTTAACACCACCTTTTTCGCTTCTCATAATCTTAGTGATAAGCATTTCAGCGGCAGCTTGTTGCTTGGCATCAAAAAGATTAATAGAACTAAAACCACGAGCATGATTAACAGGAAGATTTTCATCTTTAGTTGCAGTAGGAACAACATCTGCAACTACTTCTTGTCGTTCATTCGTTTCTTTATTCTCCATTATTTCAAAGACCTAACTTTTTGTTCTTGATTACATTGACAAAGATAGATATTATCTTTAAACTAACAATCATCAGCAACGAAAAAATTTTGTTGATTATCATTTTTAACAATTTCGTGCATCGGGCTGTTTTTCTCCTTGTTCAGTTCTTTTTCTTCAATCGTGCCAGCAAGATACAATTTATAAAATACAGCCTTATCTGCATTAAAATGAATACCGTTATAACGATAACGAAACTCGTCAATAGTGTCGTTGAACGGGGTGGTGAAAATAACGGCGTCAACACTGCATTCCAGCCCCGTATAGCCACGATTTTTCATACTTAATACATATAATAAGGTGGACTTCTGAAAATCGCTTAAATCGCACGAATTGGCGTCAAGATTAAAACGCTCGACATTAAGATTAGAAAGAGCTTGAGCCTTATAAAGACGAATTTGACCTTTGTTGTTTCCAGATTTATAACGTACATAATCACCAGTCCTTTCGTCAATAATAGCTTTAGGAACAGCAGCATCATGATAATCACCACAAGCAATACCATTCTCAAGAAGACATTCAGTTATAGCAGCAGCAAATTCACCACGCTTAGAAACAATAAGAACTTTCTTACCTTTAAGCTGATTATTAAGCAAATCTAAAACAGCATCAAATTTACTATAATTATCGGTAAGAAGATTCTTGCGTTCTCGCATGATATTATAAGCTGTATTAGCTCGTTCTTCAAGAGAAGTAGGATTAAAATAGGAATCAACTTCTTTATCAAAAGGATTATTCGGGTCGAGTTTATCACTCCAACCATTATAAGTAGCAATACCAAGACGAACTTGTTCAGCACTTTCTCCGGTATATTTATTACCATTACGAGCAAACTCCATAGTTTCAAAACTACCAAAGATATTAAGACAACCAGTAATATAATCAGTATATTCCTCATACTTCTCTTTATCACCAGCTTTAGTAAAACCAAGCATGATACGATGTTCCTCTACGGGGGAGATAACAGATGTAATGTCTGTAATCTTAGCACTATTCATTGGCGGAAAAAGCTTATAAACTTCAGCTTTATCAGCAGCAGAATATTTATCATTACCAATAGCGTTATTCATAATAAACAAACCATACTTTGTTCGAGATGCAACAGCACGAACCCCAGCAACAGTTTTAAGATTTACATAAATAGCAATATTGTAACGATAGTTAACATCATGTCGAATATAATCGGCACTTAAAGCAGTATAATTAGTAGTAGGAATATTATTCTTGTTAAGAGTATTAACTACCGCAGAACGAGTAGCATAACAATCAACAACAATAATAATTTTAGTAGCAGGATTTTTAGCAATACTCCTTTGACAAATTTCAAGACAAAGAAGAGTTATGTCCTCGTCAAGAGTATAAATATAAGTTCCATTGGCATTAAATTCACTAACCCAACGAGTAGCAATATCGTAATAATTATTAGGTATCTTCATAGTCATCTTCATCAAAGAGAGAATTATACATTCCAGCTTTTTTCTTAATCTTAGTCTTACCTTTACCCTTAGGAGATATACCAAGCTTTACAGGATTAATAATCTTATATGCTTCATCATAATAATATTTATAATTAATATCACGAAGAGCAATATCAACATCATCAAGACTGTTACAAACTTTAACTTGAACTCCAGCAGCCATACGTTGACGAGCACCGCTAATATTATGAACTTTCTCAATCATACATCCACTGTTAGAAACATAAAAACGAACATATCGTTGACAAACGTGAACGGTATATTTACCGTCAACAACTTTGGTTTCTTCAACATGGAACTGCTTCCCGACATTTTGACTCATACAGAAGTCAAGAATATTGGTAGCAGCTCTAAGAGTATCCATAACAGGAATATGATTGATAAAGTAATCATAAACAGCTTTACTAACAATAGGCATACTATAACCTTTTTGAAGGTCATTAAGATACATGAGAGGATTAAACGTTCCTTTAAGTTCATCTTCAAGTTTAAGCTCACCAGTTTTCTTATCTTTAACTCGAAATTGAGCAATATAATTATTCACATCACGAGCTATAAGACAATGAAGAACGTCACTATCAGCACTCATACCGGTTCTTTTTTGCCAATCTTTAGAAATAGCATTAAAAGTTTCTATTTGGTCTTCATAAACCTTAACCATAATACCATCAGTATTAGCAGAAATAATACGAATACCGTTAGCTTCAAGTTCTTCACAAAGCATAAGCATCATTAATTGACCATTTATAGTAACTTGAAGAGTTGCAAGACGGTCATATAGAGGCCCGTTTTCAAAACCAAATTTACCATAAATAGAATTAATAACTATCTTAAGAACAAGTGCAAGAACATCACGAGGAATACCGTCTACAATAGCTTCATCAGAATGCTTAACTGTAACACGAGTATCTTTCATCCATTGAATAAGATTACGAAAAGCACTTTTAACCATATGAGCAGGTGCAACTCCATAATAAGCCATGATTGAAGGATAATATGAAGCAATATCGAAATGAAGAATTGTATAAAGACGTGAATCTACGGGTTTATCAATTATCTCCCCCGTAGAGGAACGATAAACTCCATTCCATTCAGTAGTGCTCCATATTTCCATAGGAATATCTTTACTATGAAGACCACCCGTAGCCAAATTATAAACCGTTTTACCAATAACAATCTCTTCTTGAAGAGAATCTTTATTAACTCGATAAACAACAGTCTTTCTAAGTTTAGCAAGCAATTCTTGAAGTTGAGGGTTTTTAAATCTAACACAATCAAAAATAATCTTACCAATACTCATAGCTTTACGTTCGGTTCTTCCGTCTTTCCAACGGTCATAAGGAATACCACTAAATTTAGTATAGAATTTCTGAAAAAGAACATCAGCCATATTACTACGGCTACTATTAAGCACATCTACTTCGTAACTTGCGCTAACAGCATAACGAGATTTAATTTCATCAGGTTTAAGACGAACTATTTCAGCAACAATAAAAACATCGTTAAGATTGTAATGAAGCATATCAGGAATATATTCATCAAGAATATACCTATCCCACTTATCAATAGTGTTATTAAGTTCTTCAAGACTATATCCTTTGTATTTTACATCTTTACGATAATATTCTGCTTCTTTCTCATTTATAGGCGGAAGTTCATATTCAAGAAGTTCATACCATTGAAGATTAATAGAAGTTTGTTTAAGACCTTTAGGAATATATTTCTTTTCTCCTGTTTGACTATCATTATATGAACCAGCTTTATTAAGAGCAAAGATTTTCATAACATCAACTCCAACAAAAGGAAGTTTAAACTTATTAAGACTACGAAGAAAGAAATCATTTTTACCAGCTTCCTTATCATTCTGAAGTTCAATAATACGTTTACTTGTTTGACAAAGTTTAGTTATAAGTTCTTTGGTAGTATCAAACTGATTAAAATACATAAGAAAAGCAGCAACCATAAGATTGTCATAACTTTTACTATTATATCCATATAAATCTGTACGAGCAGGAAGTCCATTACTATCAACAGCAAATTTATAAATATAATCAACCATAGTAAATAGTTGACTGTCATTAGTGGCAGTAATATAAAACTTTTTGTTTTTAATTCGACTAAGCCTATCTTTAATCGCTCCAACGGTTAGTTTCTGGATAAGAGGAATTTTCTTTCCTTTATCATTAACACAATCTTTAAAAGCATTAAGATAATCAGCCAAATCAACAAAAGTAATAGAAAAGAAATTAGGAAGTACTTCGACATCGAAACATTCTATTCGGAGCATAATGTTAAGTTCTCATATATCTATATTTATTAAAATGTTGAATAGCTTTAGCAAGTTTGCTTTTTACAGCTTTAATATGCTCGGCATCACCAAGTTTGGTTAAATTAAGAGGAATATAAAGAATATGATAACCATTAGAATAAAAACTTTTAAAAGTACTATTTCCCGGAAGAACAGTACTCCAAGCACGTCCAAAGATTATCATAAACTTATATTTAATAGGAGCAAGTTCTTGACACATAATTCGATTACAATGAATATTGGCATCTTTAGTAACGTTATAAGACGGATACCGAGGACACTTAATATCATAAGTAACATAACATTGTTCAAGCAGTTCATAATTAGTTATATCAAGCCACATAGCTTTTAATATACCAATGAATCTATCTCTATTTTCCTTGCCATAAGCGCGAGGAATAACAAGAACAGTATCAGAAGTAATACAACCAATTCCTACTTCAATATTACGACCAGCATTAAATAACCGATTAGGACAAGAAGCACAATAGGCGCATGTATCAACAGTCATATAGAAAATCATTCTTCTATTATAACACATCTATCATAACAATAACCTTTAAACATTGGAGAATGAACAAGAACAACATCATCACTTTCAATAATATCGTAATTTAGATGTTCGTCTTGAATCATATTCCAAGAATATTCGGTTTCTTCTAATAGACCAATAATAAAAAGATTAAAAACAACTGTATAACCAACAATAATACCTTTGTCTGTATGATGTGTAATACAAGTCTTACCAATATATTTGCCAAAATCAGAAGCTTTATCTATTTGAACTTTCTTTTTAGCCATAGTTTAAAACTAAGAAATCAGAAGCACGAGAACAAGCAACATAAAGACGTCGAAGTAAATCATCAGCATTTGTATAAGGATGTCCATTCTTATCAAATACCATATCATTTATATCAACAAATACATTCTTATATGTACTACCCTGCGCTTTATGTGACGTAAGGGCAAATCCATAGTCAATATCTCGTGTAAACATAATACGTCCAAGAGTATCTCGAACATCACAAAGAAGAAGATATTTACGCTTAAATTCAAAATACTTTTTCCATTTAGAACTTCTATCATAAGATTGAGCAGCTTTAGCAGTTTCAACAAGATAGTTTAGTTCTTGGCAATAAGTGTTAAAAGTATAAGCATCTCTATGGTCAATAACAAACAAAGGTTTAGTAATTCCACCACCATGAATAGCTTGGAACTTAACCATAAAACCTTTAAAGCCATAATCTTGGTCAACAAAATTAAGAATATCACGAATAATATAATCCTCGCTATTATTAATAATAATATCATTGAATTCGTCAACTATTGTAGTATAACTCATAATCAAATCATTATTGTTAAGAATAGACCTATCGGCATTTTTAATCGTAACATTTCTAATATGATTATTCCAACCAGTAACAGCTTTGTTTGTATAAGCAACAAGACGATATAAATCTACATCCTTTTCAAAATCTTTATCAACGAAACCACGATTAATAAGTTGCTTAAATTCAGCATTACCAACAACTATATAACCTTTTCCGTTAACAACATCCTTACGATGATTACAAATATAAGAAAGAAAATTATAACTTCTATTCTTAATATCTATACGAAGAATGTCAAGAAGCTCTCGAATAGGATTAGTATCTTCTTGTCGAACAATTTCAGTAAGACGATTGATTTTACTCGCTACTTTAAAAGCATAAGAAACAGTTTCTTTAACAGGAGCAAGCTGGCTATCATCGCCAATAAAAATAACTTTAATTTCTTGTTTTCTACAATAAGCAAGTATATAATTAACAAGAGCGCGATTAAGCATCGAACTTTCATCAATTATAAGAACTCGTGTAGTATCGCCATTAAACTTAACGCTACCAACAGGTTTGAAAGCTGGATTATTTGGGTCAAAATCTTCAATGTCAACATCAAGACGAAAACCAAATAGTTTTTGAATAGTATCAACTTTCATTTTAGTAGCATTAGCAAGAACACGACAAGCTTTATGCGTAGGCGCAGCGCAGATAATCATAGACCTTGTATAACGACAATGTTCAATAACATATTTCATAACAAAAGTCTTACCAACACCACCAGCTCCACATAAAGCTTGTACATTACTACCTTTAGAAAACGGAGAAGCGATAAAATCAATAAGAGCGTCAACAGCCTTTTGTTGCCCTTTATTAAGAGTAACAGTTTCTTGATTTCTTTTACTTGGGACAAACTCCATTATCTATATTTACTTCTTTTTCTTTATTAATATATTCTTCATATTCTTTATAAGCATCAGATATTTCTCTTACATCAGAAGAATTGTAACGAACAATAACATGAAAACGAATAATACCAAGAGTATCCTTAATCAAATTGCCTCGTACAATAAGACCATCAGCAATAGCAGAATAGAATTTCTTATTCATGCTAATTCGACTTTCCTTATCTCGAATAATCTTAATACGATGTCCATATTTATCTTTACCACGAAAATAAACAGTCTTACGTTTAAACGTTTTATGACTATCAGGGTCAAAGAAATAAGAACCGTTAAGTCCAAGATAAGGATTATTGATATAGCATTTAAGAACTCCATCAACAGTAATAACTTTACCTGTTACATCTCTTGCTATTACATCATCTTTCTTAACAGGAGAACGCTTTTTAGGTTGAAGCGCAGATAAAGAGAAATTAAACTTAACCATGACTTTAACGTTTACGAGTCATAATCTTGTTTACTTTAGCAGCAAGAATGTCTTTAGGTTTGTGCTTGATATTTATATCAGCAGCGGCATTAACATCATCTTTCTTTTCTCCTTTACGGGGTGGGACATTATCTTTATAGATTTTCTTATACCCGCAATAATTGCAAAGAAAATCCAGTTTGCCATTAGTACTGTTACCAAGAGGAATACCATTAGTAATAGTAATAACTTTAACATTAGTATCAATGCTGATACCAGACATTCTTTTAAGAACGTTAACGACTCCAACTTCATCGTATTTTCCCATAACTTTACATTGGTTAAATTAAACATATATAAATAATAAATAAGCCGCAATTACGGCAATAATAATCCAAATACTTTGAGTGTCATACTTGTTGTGAAATACATATTCGTTTACAAGACAAATATTAAGACAAACAAGAATAACAATAATATCAGTAACAATATCCATAGCAGTACGATTTAACTCCCCCGTAGAGGATGTAAACAACATCAAGTCATCTTATCTGCAAGCAAAATGGCAATGGCAGTAGCAGACCAAATAATAGCTGTAAGAACAATAACAATTATAATTGCAGCTTTAATCCAAAACTTTATTTGCCACCTCATACTTTACGAACGTCAAAAGAAATAATAGTAGATTCTTCTTCGACAGAATAAGTAGACTTAACAAGGTCAATAGGAACAGCAGCACCTTTGATATGATTGTTAACAAAATAACGAGCAGCAGCTCTTTGGCAATTTTCTTCTGTTTTACCAAGAACAATAATAACAACGCTTGCATCGTTAGTAGAGGAATATAGTTTCATCATAATATTAAAAATTTAAAGATTCAACAAGAGCAGGAAAATCACAATCAATTTTAGTAAGATGATAATTATCAAATCTATCTTTCATTCTAATGTTAATGCTATTAGCTGTACACTTAATACATTTTATAGCTTTAACGTAAAAAGAATTATTATCAATAATCTTATAAGCATCATCAGGAGTAAAAGCGCACAAATAATAAATATAAGCAAGAATTATCTTAACTCCATTTATTAAAGCATGTTGTTTAGTAATATAATAAACACCATTAACTACTATATGTTCAATTTCTTTATCTCCTGAAATATAAATAACAAGATTATAATAATTATTATCTTTTTTATTAGCATTACACCAAATACCAAAATTACCATGAAAGAAAGCAATAACTTTCTCTATGTCATTAGTATCATCTTCCATAAGAGCATTAAGCATAATATTAATCTTAATGTCTTTCTTACAATCAGTACTAAATTCAAACATAACTTTGTATTATATAATAAGAAAACAACGCATTTACAGCCTCGCCATGCGACTTTTATTCGAGAACGATAGATTAATCATTTCGATATAGAAAATCGCATGACGGGCAAAAGAAGCCTATCTGCGAAGATGTGGCGGTCTGCTTAAGCACTTCTCCGAAATGCAGCTTATCACTAACTGGGGAGCAGTACGAACACGATAAAGAACTTTATCAGCATCTTTAGCAAGACTACGGTCTTCGACAATTCCAAAACGTTTTTCGGGTATTACCCAAACAACATCGCCGACTTTATAAGCAGCCATATCTTCGACAGCTTTATCTCTAACATCAGCATCAATAATTTCTTCAATATTATCCATAGTTATTCAGATTTTTGTTTGAGAGCTTCAATAAGATTTTTATTATGCTTAATAATTTCAGCATTATTCTTATTAACATCTTGAGCAGTAGCAATAATTTTAATCATAAGGTCATGGTCTTCTTTTTGATATTTATCAAGAAGATTGATACGGCTATACAAAACATCGCAATAATCACGAAGTTTATTAGTTCTACGCCACAACGCATTAATGGAAATAATAGCTGCTATCAGCCATAATGACAAAAGCATTATTATCGTCAATAATAATTTGGGATTTAAAATAGTTTGTTCCATAAGTATATTTATTAAATGAATAATAATTAGCAATAACAAAAAAGCCAGCACTATTCTCACGAACGGTACTGGCACTATGACAAAACAGATTTGTAAACATAGGTTCACATTCAACACAAGTAGCATTGTTATAACTAACCTTTTAAACTCTAAGACAATGAACTAAATAAAGATTAATAAGAACCTATTTAGCCGCAATCACACCCCGTAGAGGATGGAAAGCTTCATTGTTTCGGCTTCAATTCACCATCATCAGTTAGAGAAAGAATAATAGCACTATTCTCACGAACCGTACCATTGTAAAGACAAATAATTAAGTTTAATAAAACAGATAACTAAAATCGCAGACGCTTCTGCACTATGACAAACATTAATAAAAACAAACACTATCTAACTAAATGTACAATAAGAAAACTATTGCTATTCTCACGAACTGCAATAGTAAGATTAATCATTTAGAAATTAAGTTTACGAGCATTACTATTCTCACGAACAATAAGGCAACAAATCCATGTAGAAATATATGTCAAACAGATTGTTATTTATTAGCTCTACGAGCAAGTTCTTTTTCCAGTTCTTCTTTGGAAATACCGGAAAGGTCAACATTTGTATCCGTTTTTTCTTTACTTTCTTCAAGACGATTAACTCTATCCCAATAAATATTATCAAGAACCTTCAAATCATCTTCAACAATATGATTGATATTATCATTCCAGTTCTTGATAAGTTTACGATAGATATTGAAAGCATCGAGAAGATTTTTGAAAGCACCGAGTTCAATATCTCTGGCAAAATCAATAATTTCATGAATAGCAAGAACTCGTTCAAGAACATCGAAATGTTTACCTTTATCAAAGATAAGTTCTCTTTGTTCAGCAAGAGTATTTTCTTTGAAAGACTTAGCAAATTTAAGAACATCAGCAGCTTTATCATTAAGCTTGTTAATAATCTCTTGACGTTTTCTTTCAGCACCGTCTTCAGTACAATTATCACAATCACCGTTGCAACCAATCATTTCACAAGCAATAATAGCAGCAAGTTTCTTAGCATCTTCTTTTTTCATAATAATATAATTTTTAATTTAATCATAAAAACCAAAATCGTTACTATAAGGAGTATCATCTGGCATAATTCCGTTATATTCAGAACTGTTATCTAAATCAGTATTAACAAGTTCAGCATCAATAGTAACGCCAGCGACATTATTATCTTCTTTTTGAGGTGGAATATAAACTATTTCCATATATAGAAGCAATTAGAGTACTGCCCCGATAAAGAATAACATTATCAAATTGAGAATGAAATAAAGCAGGTTATTTAGCTTAGGTTATCCTCTACGGGGCAGGTGAACAAACTATTCGTTATTATTGGTATTACCAAGAACGTCTTCTCCATGAATATCATTGTCAACGAAGAAGTTTTCAAGAACAACGCCAGCATCACGAGCTATATCCTCGAAACTCTTAGCAAAAGAACGTATAAAGAAAGCTTCAGTGTAAAGAAATTCCTTATTAAGACCATTTTCTTTAAGCTGGAACTTATTCCAAAGGAAATTCACATAGCATTTGCTATCTTGTTTAACAAGACCGCTTTCTTTTGCAGCTGCGATAATATTTTTAGCAGTATGTCGACGAATATCGCAATTGAAATTAAGAAAAGCAGCAATTTTAGCAGTGCTTTCAGGAACACCTTTAGGAATAACAGTCTTTCTGTCTTGTTTGTTACTTGGTTGATTAACAGGAGCAGCGGCTGTAACAACAGCAGCTTCATTGGTAGGAACATTTTCCATAACAGTAAGTTTTAAAAGATTAATATTAATATTATTTGGTTTATTATCATGGCAACAAATATAGAAACTATATCTATACAACCAAAACAATATAGGAAATTATTTATTAAATTGTTACCAGTATTGGTAATAGTATTAGCGACAATCATCTAAATGCTTAGTATCAGTAGAATAAATCTTATTCGTAGCAAGACTACAAAAATTATAATAACAAGGATAAATATAACAATGTTAATCATAATCTTATAGCAAATGCTATTAATGAAGATAATAAAACTGATAAAGCTAATCTTATTGAGGCTAATAATAAGGCTCGATGAGGCTCTTATTGAGGCTAAGCCCAATCAAGATGAACGCAATAAAGCTAATAAAGCTATATTTAATTCCAATAGCAGCTAATAGTGCGCCTAATAATGGATGAGTTAAAGAAGCTAAGGTTAGCTCTTGTACACGAGGTACAGATAAGGCGGTTAATGGAAAGGCGAAAAGAGATATGAATGAGCGAGCTAATGGCAATAAGGGAAGCGAGGTTAGGCAAGCTAAATGAGGTAATAGAGATGAGGCTAAAAGAGGGAATAAGAGAAAAGATAATAAAGATGATATAAAAGAAAGTAGAGGAGAGAATAAATCTGGGAATGTTAGAGGGAATGGTGAGGGAGAGAGGGGTGATGGGGAAGTACAGCCACATCATCAGCCTTATTCTTATCCTCTTTTTCATCCTTATTTACATCTTTATTCTTATCTTTTTTATTATTCCCACATATACCTACTCTCGCAAGCTCTCTACGAGAACTTCCTCGATTAAGCACCATATCATTAGCTTTATCTTTAGTCCGCATGGCATGAGCCATATCTCGATAGAGATTTGGCGAAAGGGAAGGGGGGACATATAAGGGGGGATAGGAAAGCGCGCGTACGCACGTACATTATATAAAAAAGAGATTCTACTACTAAATCTCAATAAAGTTCATCAGGAGCATCAGTATTGACACCTCTAAGCTCAATCATTCTCCCATTAGCATCTCTTCTAAACACTATTCTATCGTTCTTATCTTTACCTTTAGCCGCAGCATCAACATTAACTATATAATTAGCATCAGCGTTAGCTACACTATCGGCATCATCATCAAGCTTATGAACAGTTTTAGCACTCCAAATATAATCTTCAATATCAATTATTCTTCCAGCAGTAATAAGTTTAATAATAGCATCGGCAGCTTTGATACAATCTGTTTTACCACGAACAGCATCAGCTATAATATCAATAGCAGCTTTACGAAGAGCTTCATATCTTTTAGCAAGAGCTTCTTCAACAGCAAGACTACGTTTAATAGAAGCTTCTTTATCAGTCTTAGGCTGAGCATCTTGACAAGGAGTATTAACAACAGTATCAATAACTTTAGCAACAGCATCTGTGTCTGCATTAGCAGCAAGAGCTTTATTTAATATATCTTTCATATTTGTTAATTTAAAGGATTATACGACCACGACCGTCAACAACAACTTCTTTATCACCATAAGTATCATTATATACTTCACAAAACTTAGTAAAATTACCAATAAATACATCATTGTGATTAATAACAAGAATATATTTTTTATTAGTAAGTCTAATAATATTTTGTTTTTCTAATTGAGCAATAGCTCTATAATACATACGATTGTTAGAAACAAAATATTGATTTTCGCTAACATCGACAATATTGCTATTAGCTTTAAGATTATCAAGTATAGCAATCATCATATTTTTAACAACAGAATTAGCATTAAGTATAACATAATTCCAATGATAAGAAGTTTGAATAAAACCTTTTTCACGTTTAAGTCTATCAAAACTTATAGTTGTATGATTAAGATAATCAACAAGAATATCTTTTTGAGTATGTTCTTTGCTAACGAAAAAGGTAGTTGGAGCAAGATTTCTAACTATATCTTCATTCTTTTTAATACTTCGTTCGTTAAGAGCTTTATAAGCCTCTTTACGAGTTTTACCAAAATCAATTTTAGGCATACCGCACGTTTTAGTTGGTTGAACAATACATTTTATTAAAATCAAGCCAAATATAGACATAAATTGGTAAAATCTTGCTCTTATTGACGATATTATTATTGATATTAATATTATATATATCTATAAGATTCTGCTTACAGTTTATAACATCTTGAATATCATCAAGTTACAAATTAATTTGTGCACCAATTTAGTACACTCGCAGCGCACTATATGCTCTCCCAGTGACCTATACAGGTGCACAAACTTTGCATCAATAATGACTTCTTTAGCTTAAACATTATCTGCAACTTGCATCCAAGCATTGTTATGCCATTCAAATGTAGCATTATTAACGTCAACACGATAATTAAGACGATTGTCATCTGTCACATGATGATAAACGGCGTTATCATCAACTTCATGATATTCGGTATGACCGTCAAGATAGAGAAATTTTTCTTTGTTCATAATTGTAGGAGTTTAATGATTAGTAATCTCATGACCTTGCTTATCAGATTGAGCACAAACGACATCTTGACAAGCATGGAAAAGCTTATCAGATAGGTCACAATCGTTTGGCAAGATATTTAGCTGCTGATGAATGAGAGTTTCCAGCCTGCATAGCTTGCCCATGCCCACGAGGGGCACGAGCAAAATTATTATTCGATGAATGATGAACACCATACAAAGAGATAAGCAACTGCAAAGAAAAGAACCGCACCAACTACAAGAATACCACAAGCGGCAGGAGTAAGAACGGGTAAATTTTCTGCAAAGAATACAAGGAAATAAAGCGCAGAAAGAACAAAAATGAGGGCAAGAACTCTAAGGATAGTTTTACGAAGTTTTAAAGTAAGCATAACAATGAATATTAAAAGGTGAATAAAAGGGGGAGCGAACTCCCCCAATTACATTAAAATGGATTTTCGCTACTGGAAGCAATTGAAGCAAGCAAGGAAGCCCGTTGTACTTTGGCAGCTTTAGCGGCTTTGATTTCGTCTAACATCATTTTGCGTAGCTCTATTGCCATAGCCCTATACTCTTCCAATAACATGGCGTCGGTAGGCTCGTAAACCTCAATAACATGATAGATATATCGGTCGTAATCTTTGACGCCGTATTCATTGGAGTTCCGAGTAAACGGATTAGAAGCAACAGCACCAGCGGGCACGAACTCCGCGAGTATCTGTATTTCCATGCCGCAAAAGAACGGTTCAGGCATTCCCGCTGCAATTGCGTTTTCTACCATGCTAACAAATCGCCCATAGAACGGATGCCTGCGCATTAATGCTGTTAGTTGGTATTCCGATACTTGCAGCGACTGCGTAAAGCCTATTTGTCGGCTTCCGTCTTTCTGTGAAATGCTTGCTTTCACTGGCTTGTTGAGAAGCAACATTAAGTTGTTGTACTCGTGTCCATTCTCCGCAACACGTTCCGAGGCGTTAATACCATTGATGGTAACACGAACAACAAAGTTTGCGTCATTAGCTCTCATTTCGGCAATGATTTGTTCACGTGTTTTTGCACCCGTAGCAACGTTTTCGTTGTCACTACCATTGTTTGCAGCTTCTTCGGCTGCTTTTCTTGCTTCTTCGGCTGCTTTCTTTGCAGCTTCTTCGGCTTGTTTAGCCGCAATTTCTTTTGCGTTCATAAGGCAAATAAGATTTGTTAATTAAGGCTTTCTAATATTGGCAAGAGCATGGAAAGCCGATAGCATGCGCTTGACGACAACAAATCTTTTGTTCGTTGTCGAGATATTTAGATGCTGATGAATGAGAACTCGGAGCTTAGGAGTTTCGTTAGTTGTAGTAAAAACTTCTCTAAAAATATAATCAACAAGTCTATCAAGAATAATATAGTCCTAATAAACAATGACGGGGGTGTCAAGACGAAGCGCAAGCACCGGGGGTTCATACCCAGTACCTTCGGCGTCACACTCACTTACATAAAATTTTCTATATACTCTTTCCCTCATCGTCATTTGCATCCTTATATACATTGTTTACCTTATCCTCATTTACATCTTCTCTCTCACAGTCACTTATATTCCCTCTTATATTCATATATACCCTTTCTTTCTCATCGTCAATTACAACTTTAGCTGCACCTCTTCTCTTATCGTCATTTGTGCTCTCTATTACAGTTTTATTAAAATCTCCAGCAGCATCTCTATAAACATTAGCTTTAGTAGCTCCTTTATTTCCTTTATTTATATAAGCTTCATTAGCTTTATTATCTTTACCA